>Ga0209396_1000427_pt1 | contig 50717 bp, 38 predicted proteins | sample GOMGulsemesocosm_6_FD_184638 | JGI IMG/M metagenome (GOLD analysis project Ga0209396, IMG submission 184638) | Methane-oxidizing microbial communities from mesocosms in the Gulf of Mexico - GOM8C Gulf of Mexico (SPAdes) (version 2) | ecosystem: Environmental > Aquatic > Marine > Cold seeps...
CAACAAAGTCTTGCATGCCTGCATCAAAACATCTTTGTCTGTCTTCTGGTAAAACATTCGCGGTCATAGCGACAATGTATGGATGCGATTCAGGTTGTTGCTCAATAATAGTTTTAGTTGCAGTAATGCCATCCATGTTCGGCATTTGCATGTCCATAAAAACCATATCGTACGCTCTTTCATTAGTTGATTTCACCGCTTCCAGCCCATCTTTTGCTAGATCAACGCTATAGCCTAGTTTTTGAAAGAGTTTCTTGGCAATAACTTGGTTAATATTATTATCTTCCGCCACTAAAACCTTCATCGGATACTTGTCAGCAAGTTTCAATTGTGAGGAAGTCTTTAAAGAAGTCTTTAAAGAAGCCTTTAAAGAAGTCTTTACGGAGTTTTCTACTTTGATAAGTGGAATATTAAAAGTTAATCTTGTGCCTTTACCTAGCTCACTATCAACCGAAATACTCCCCTTCATTTGCTTAATCAGTTGCGCACAAATAATTAAACCTAAACCCGTACCACCATATTTCCTTGTTATCGAATTATCTACTTGTGAAAATGGTTTAAACAATTTTTTCTGATCTTCTTTTGAAATGCCAATGCCTCTATCAACGATAGTAAAGGATATTAATTGCTCATTGGCGGTCTGTGACTCTAAATTCACCGATAAATTGATAACCCCCTTTTCAGTGAACTTTATCGCATTACTAATAGTATTGAGTAAAATTTGTCGAATTCTTAACTTATCCCCGCTCAAGAAATCAGGAATATTAACATCAATATCAGTGCAAAGATTTAGCCCTTTATTAGATGCTTGAACGTCTAATAAGTAATTACATTCATTAATGGTTTTTCTTAAATCAAAAGGCTGTTTTTCCAAGTGTAATTTACCGGCTTCTAATTTTGAAATGTCCAATATATCGTTAATAACGACCAGTAATCCATCTCCACAGCTACGAATGCTTTCTAAATATTCGTATTGCTCATCATCTAGCTTAGTATCTTCAAGCAGTGTCAACATACCCAGAATACCATTCATCGGGGTACGAATTTCATGTGACATATTGGCAAGAAAATCACTTTTAGATTGCATTGCACTTTCCTTAGCGTTAATCGAGGCTTTAAGAGATTGACTCATTTGATTAATTGCTTTAGCTAATAGGGAAAACTCATTCTTACCCCCTATTTTTATAGGATTATCAAACTCTTCTCTTTCAATTTCTTTAGCTCCTTCAGTCAGCTTTATAAGGTTAGCAAGAATGCTTTTTGATAAATAAAAAGTAAATATACTAGAGAAAATAATAGCGAATAAAGTTCCGAAAATAACAAGTATAAAAGTAAAATCAGCCGAACTTTTTTGAGATTGATTTCTTAACTTCAATAGTTTTTCTTCAGTAAGAATAAAACCATTTTTAAGTACGCGAATTTTATCTATAATATTTTTACCAGTTTCCTTCTCAATTAACTCTCGTACATCATCTAAGGTTACTTCATTTGATCTTTTAGCTAACTCTCTAGCCGCTATTTCTACGTCTGCAGCTTCGATTAACCATTGTTTCTGAAGTTTTCCAATTTGATCTAACCTTTGTACTTGTGCTGGGTTATCTGATACCAATTCTTTTAATGCTGCTAATTTTGTATTCCAAACAGTTTTTGCGGCAAAGAAAGGCTCTAAAAAGTTAGCCTTGCCCGTGATCAAAAAACCCCGCTCTCCGGTTTCCATATCAAGTAATAGTTTAATTAACTCCTGACCACCAGCAATAACTTCATGGGTATGCTCTACCCATCTGTTTGATTCATTTTGACGTTGAACACTAAAATATACCACCGAAGAGATGATCAGTAACAGCATTAAAGGAAGGGCTGCGCCCAATGTGATTTTTTGTTTAAAAGATAAGTTTTTAATAGGCAATATAGTAGCTCTCATCCTGTTCACTAGCAGATTAGATTAGAGTTAAATTTTTATACTCTGATTAGACTATAGATAAGAATCTCAATTTTACAATGGTCACGTCAAAGCATACATTGGCTAAAGTTAATGCTGTAAATTGCACATATTGTATCAACACGTTATAGTTTTATTTATTCTCGCTGTAATATGGATTTACCATATGGTAAAACTTATATTGACAATAATGTTACTTTTCATGGCGTTACCAGCTAAAAGTGAAAATGTTATTTATTGGCAAACCTATCACCGTCCACCCGGAATTATTAAAATAGGTGCTGAAAAAGGTCAAGGGTTTGTACAAAAATCACTTAAGTTAATTATTGATAAATTACCTGAATACCAACATAAAATGCCTTTAGCCTCTATTGGGCGTGCCATGTCAGACATAAAGTCAGGTAAATTTGTTTGTCACCCCGCGTTATATGTCACCAAAGAAAGAAAAGAGTATATGGCTTTTTCTCAAGCCTCTATGATCAGTCCAAGTAACCGACTGATTGCTAAGCACGCCTCACTTGATAAATTTGTTCGAAATGGCAGTGTTGATTTGAATGAGGTTCTACAAGAGGGTAAATTAACTTTTGCCTTAGTAAAAGGCCGCTCTTACACCGAAGCCATTGACATGAAGTTAGCACAATATATTAAAGGTACAAATGTTACGCTTATTGCCAATACAGACTTAACCTCTATTTTTCATATGATCAATCTAAACAGAGTTGATTTAACCATTCTTTACCCATTTGAATTAGCGTATTACTTAAAACATAACCCTAAAGTATCAGAACAATTTAGCACATATAGGCTTAAAGGAGTTGAGCCGTATAATATCGGCTCTATTGCTTGCCCTAATAATGAGTGGGGTAATAGCATTATTGATAAAGTAGATAACGTGCTTAATCAAATCAAAAGCTCTGAAGAATATAAAAAAGCGATTACCACATGGTGGGAATCTGAAAGAGAAAAGTCTAAGTTTAAACAATATTATCAAGAAGTATTTTTAACGCATTAACTTCATTAAAAAGTATTACTGTTTTGTTTTTGTCCAAATACCTTTTTCAGTTGTGCCTTGAATTTCAACATCATCTAATGAAAAACAGGGCTGATCATTTATTTTAAGCTTTGCCAAATAATCTTGAGTGATATTAACAATGGTTGGAGTTAATAAAACAATGGCGTATATATTCACTAAGGTCATTAATCCTAAAGCCATATCAGCCAACCCCCACACTTGTTTCAAAGTTGCACTTGCTCCCCAAAACACCATCATTAAATAAACACTGGTATATAACAATCGGCCTAGTTTATTATCCAATTTAAATAAATGTAGATTGCTTTCTGCATAAGCATAATTTGCCACAACAGAAGTAAAAGCGAATAAGCTAATTGCAGCGGCGACAAAATAATTACCTCCAGACCCGAAGTGAGAGTCCATCGCATCTTGCGTCATTCTGATCCCTTCCATCTCACCACTAATGCTTATATCTGATAATAAAATCACTACGGCAGTACAACTACATAACACCATGGTATCAAGAAAAACGCCAAGCATTTGCACATACCCTTGAGCTACAGGGTGGTTGGGAACAGGTGTAGCACCAGCAGCAGCATGAGGAACACTCCCCGCCCCTGCTTCGTTTGAATATAAGCCACGTTGAATACCGTTTTTTATCGCGGCACCTAACGCTCCTGCCCCTGCTTCATTCAAGCCAAAAGCAGAAGAAAATATATCGATAAGCATTGCGGGTAATAGCTGAATATTCATTAGTGTGATAATAAGCGCTGTCGCAATAAATGCTAACCCCATAAAGGGAACAATAAGTTCGGCAAATCGAGCAATGCTACGCATGCCACCGATTACAATGCTTCCTGCTAAAATTGCAATCACTGCACCTGAATATGCTTTGGGAATGGTAAAAGTATTATTTAACGCATCGGCGATGGTGTTAGCTTGCATGGCACTGAACGTTAAACCATAACCAAGAAAGAGACACAAAGAAAAGGTAATGGCGAGCCATGGTTTATTGAGGCCTGAGCGAATGTAATAAGCGGGTCCGCCCCTAAACTCTTTATGGTCATCACGTACTTTATATAATTGCCCAAGTACACTTTCAGCAAAACCTGTTGCCATACCAAGTAATGCAATCACCCACATCCAAAATACTGCGCCACTACCACCAAGTGAGATAGCCATAGCAACACCAGCTAAATTGCCAGTACCTACTCGTGCAGAAAGTCCAGTACAAAGCGCCTGAAAAGAACTGATCCCTGATTTATCTGACTGAGTGCTTCCTTTCATCACTGTGAACATATACTTAAATTGTAATATCTGCACAAAGCGAAGCTTAAATGAAAACCAACAGCCAGCAAAAACTAATAAGTAAATTAATATCTGGCCATTACCCCACAATATATTGTTGATGGAACTTACTATTTCATCAATCATTTACTTGCCCTTTTAATTAAATGGATAACTGCAGTCAACATCCAGCTAAGCCTCCAGCGAACGTAATCACAGAGGCATTAATTTATTTATTCAGTTAAATGAATAACACGTTTTTCTAAATTTTCAAAACATTGAATTTTCGTGATGATCAATGATCATAGATTCGAAATGAAAGTAACGACAAAGTAGCTATTGGGATTTAATCGCTGAAATTAAGGAGTTAGACTTACTAAATTTTAACCAAGTATTAAGTGATGTCAGAAATATTGATGGTGTTCTTAACAGCTAAACCAGTGATATATTAAGTTCAGTGTAAAAGGTAAGCTAAGAAAAAAGCGAGCTAATGCTCGCTTCTTGGTACGGTTTTCTCAGCTAGGCTCAAAGACGAATTTGTCTTAGAATCAATCTGAATGCTCTACGCATTTGAATATAGAGCTACTTCTGGCGCTTGATTTTTAAGCCTTTTAAAAACGTAGATAAAATATCATCACTACATTCACGGTAATGTTTATGATTGATGTTTCTAAAAAACGCACTCAGTTCATATTTACCTAAGCTCAAACCAGCCAATTCAAGAACGGCAATCACTTCATCAGCCTTTAGGGCTAATGCTATTTTTATTTTGTTGAAAATAAGGTTGTTACTCAACACCTGTTCTGCTGGATGTTTCGGGCCATCTTTAGCGCCTCGTTGGTCATCAATAAGACCATTAAGAAAGCTAGCAAACTCTACATCTAATAATGCTTTATACGCAGGCTCTGACATTGGTTTATAAATACAAGTGAGTTGTTCAGCGGTGATGTCACACTGCCCTAGAGCAAATACAGCACATACTTTTTCATCAGTAAAATCGAAAATAGTGCTGATGCGGCGAAGAAGTTCGTTATTTATCATGTGAATGCCTCTAATAGATTCTCTAATAAACCAGTGCCACTAAGCAACTTTTTGTTTCGTTACTTGACTATCAAGGTATTCGTCTAAAGAGCCTTGAAAGTTAACTAATTGTTTATCTTTAATATCGATAATACGCGTTGCCAAGCTTGAAACAAATTCACGGTCATGACTAACAAAAATTAATGTACCTTCAAAATCTTTCAATGCATTATTTAACGCATCAATCGCTTCAATATCCATATGGTTAGTAGGCTCATCCATGATCAATACATTGACATCACCCATCATTAACATACCAAACAAGAGACGGTTTTTTTCACCACCTGAACAATTACGCGCTTTTTTGTTGGCATCGTCATCAGTAAATAACATACGACCTAACATGCCACGAACGCTTAAATCGTTATGGCAAGGCCTACGCCATTGTGACATCCAATCCATGAGTGTTAAGTCGTTATCAAAAAACTTACCACTATCTTGTGGACAATAACCTACTGAGGCATTCTCAGACCATTTAACCACACCTTCAGTATGTTCTAATTCACTCATTAAACAGCGTAATAACGTGGTTTTACCGACACCATTTTCACCAATAATAGCTAACTTAGCGCCTGCTTCTAGCAATAACTCGCCTTTTTCAAATAGCACTTCACCATCAAAACCATGGCTAAGATTTTCAAGCTCTAGCGCTTGACGATGCATTTTTTTACCTGGTGCAAAGGCTATTTTGGGTGTGATACGGCTTGACGATTTAACATCATCAAGTTTAATTTTATCCATTTTTTTCGCACGAGAACTCGCTTGCTTTGCTTTTGAGGCATTCGCACCAAAGCGGTTAACAAAGTCCTGTAATTCGGCAATTTCTTCTGCTTTTTTAACGTTACCTGATAATAGTTGTTCACGTAATAGAGCTGATTGCGCTAGGAAATATTCATAATTGCCAGGATAAATGCGTAATTCACCGTAATCAATGTCAGCCATATGTGTACAAACAGAGTTAAGGAAGTGTCTATCATGTGAAATGATGATCATGGTGCACTTACGTTTGTTTAACTCACCTTCTAACCAACTGATGGTATGAATATCCAAGTTGTTGGTTGGCTCATCAAGCAATAAAATATCAGGATTAGCAAACAATGCTTGAGCAAGGAGTACACGTAATTTCCAACCAGGAGCAACTTGGCTCATTGAACCAAAATGAAAAGATTCTTCAATACCGGCTTCTAATAAAATTTCGCCTGCTCGACTTTCTGCGGTGTAACCGTCCATCTCAGCAAATTCACTTTCTAAGTCCCCAGCTCGCATGCCATCAGCTTCGCTCATTTCTTCTTGAGCATAAATAGCATCACGTTCTTGCTTTACTTTCCATAAAGCCGCATCACCCATGATCACAGTATCAATGACATTAAATTCTTCGAAGGCGAACTGATCTTGCCCCAAGGTACTGACTTTATTGCCCGTACTCACCGATACATTACCAGAGCTTGGTGCTAATTCGCCGCTAAGTATTTTCATAAACGTAGACTTGCCACAGCCATTTGCGCCAATCAATCCGTAGCGGTGACCGTTGCCAAACTTAGCCGAGATGTTTTCAAACAAAGGCTCTGCGCCAAATTGCATGGTAATGTTCGATGTAGTGATCAAAGAAATATTCCTAAATTTTACAAACTGCTTTTGAATCGTTTATTGTCAAATAACTCAACAAGAAACTACAAGACTCAAAATAATAAGGTCGCGCAGTATACAGGAATAATGATGTGAACAATATCTAATCTTTCGATAAAGTGATGTTTTTTTCAGCAACAACTATTTTATAAATAGTATCTATATTCAGGATGCTCAGCACACAACTCAAATATTCAAGAAAAATTAAATAAATAAAGGTGCACAAATATGCATAACAAATCTTTATGTGCTGCTTTGCTGAGTTATTTCTTCATAAATAGCCACTACGCTTTGGCTTGGTTCTTTAGACAAACATATCTCCAACAAACAGTCTAAGTATCAGTTACTTTCACTCAACTAATTATGCAATAGAATAAATTGGCGTGGACAGTTAATTATATAAGCTTAAACATACAATATTTGTAAACCTAGACTAGACTTGGATATAAAAGTATCTGAGATACCTTGTTGAGTATTAACTTACTAGCGTTATATAACTCGGCGCAATACTAGTATGTCCATGGTTTATGTTTCGAATATAAAAAAGTATAAAGCAGCTGAAGCGAATGATTATAAAGCATAATACGAGAGAATTATGAAACAAAATACTTGTCTTTTAGTCACACTAACATTGTCTTTATTATCCTTTACTGCACAAGCTGAAGAGTCTGGTACGCTTTTTGGCTTAACGTTGAAAGAACTATTAAACGTGGATGTTTCTGTTGCTTCTCCAAAGTCAGAGTCAATCATTGAAGCTCCCGCTATCGTTTCTCGGTATAACCGTATTGATCTCGAAAGAATGGGTGTTACGACGTTGAGAGAAATGTTTAACTTTATTCCTGGTGTCATAGTTCAAGACGCTTTACCTGGATTTGCCTCAGTACAGATACGGGGTATAGATGAAATATTTAATCAAAAAGTTCTTTTTTTACTTGATGGTGTTCCTTACCATCAACCTTCCCATTCACTTATTCCAATGGAGGGTGTTCCATGGGAATCAATTTCACATGTAGAAGTAATACGGGGCCCTGGGACCGTTTTCTACGGCACTCAAGCATCGGGTGGTGTATTTAACGTTATCACAAGAAAGAGTAAAGGTAATAATTCAGCATCATTTAAAGTAGGTAATAATAACCTCTATGAAGGTAGCGCTTACTACAATAGAGAGCTCTCATCTGAGTCCAAAATTATGGTTGCGGCAGAATTTAGAACTGAGGATGGTTACAATGCAACATATAAAGAGGTTTTTCCCAACGTTGGATTAGTCACAGGAGACGTTGACCGTTACTTAGAACGAAAATCAGGAGTGCTGCGCTATAATTACGATACATTTATTCTTCAACTTCAAGCCTTTTCTGATACAACAGTCGGAATTAACGATGTTGTTACTGGCACTGATACTCTACAACCATTCACTGTCGATAGCGAAGGCCAGTTAATCCATATAGAAAATAGTTGGAACACCGACAGCAGCCAAACAACTGTTTTTTCCGACTTAAATTATTACACCTTTAGCATCACTATAAACAATCTTTTTGCCCCTGGAGTTCATGCTTTAGCAGCAAAAGATGAAGATGGAAAAGATGACTATCGGTTTAGAGTTGGCGGCAGCTTTGCTTACAATATAAATGAATCCCTCGACCTAGTGGCTGGCATTGAGCGTGAAACACGATCAGTGGCACCTTATCACTTCTATTTCCTTGATAAACCAAACCAACCCCTTGTAACACTACTTGAAAAAAATAAAGTAAATGAATTTTCAGCATATACTCAATTAGACTATCATCATAAAAAATGGCGATTACTTATCGGTGGACGGTTTACTGATAATGATAGAAGCGGTAAAAAAATAACCCCAAGAGCGGCAATAGTATATAAAATTGACGAACACCAATCATTAAAAGTGCTCTACTCTACTGGCTTTAACTCTCCCAACCCTACACAAACAAGTATCAATGCAACCAACACAAGTGCGACTGTATTAGGAAATGAGAACTTAACAGCTGAAGTCGTAAAAACCACTGATTTTGCTTATTCTTATTCAAAGTCGAATTTATTATTTGTCGTGAACATTTACGCTTTAGAGGCTGAAGATTTCATTTTGAGAAGGTTCATCGATTCCTCCGGTGCAGTGTCATTTTATAATGAAGCAAATTTTAACCGTAAAGGCGCAGAAGTCGATTTTCAAATGGCCAGTGGTAATGGCAATCTTTTTGCAAACTTAGCTTATCAACAAGAAGGAAATAAGGTGATTAATAATGATCCAGGCGCTTTTAATACGCCAAAGTTAACACTTAGTGTTGGTGCAAATACAACTATTGGAGAAATACACAGTATCGGTGGCAATATTTCATATATTGGAGCACGTCATAACTTGGACGCTTATAGTGTTGTAAATATCAATTATACCGCTCGATTATCTAATTTTGACTTATTTATAAACGCGCGTAATATTTTGAACGAAGATATTCTTAACCCCGATAATACAACTCAAAATAGTGACTTAGTAGCACATGGTGAAGAAGGAGTTAATTTTCAGCTAGGTATAAGAGCTCACTTTTGACGAGGTTGTTTATTTAACTAACTATTGAAAATCCCCTCAATTAAATTTTATTCCCTCTGGTAATCATTCCCAATGAATAGGGTTAACGTGATAGTACTGCTGTATTTGTTTGTAAAGTTGAGGATATTCAACATGAAACTGCTTCGATTGTTCAAAAAACACTTCACTGGCAACGGCAAAAAATTCAGCAGGATTAGTCGCACCATAATAGTCAAATAATGACGGTGTTCCCGTTTTAGCTTGCATTTTCAATTGCTCAAATTGTGCAGAAAATATTGTCGACCAACATTGATAGCTCTGTTTATTACTTAACTTAGGCGCTCCATTAGCTTTACCATTTTCCTGATCTAATTGATGAGCAAATTCATGGATCACCACATTTCGCCCGTCATCAGGAATTTGTGCTCCTTCTAAAGTATCTTGCCAAGATAACACCACTTTACCAAAATCCCATGACTCTCCGGCAAGTGCCATCTTCTGAGTGTATTGCAAACCATCAACATTTAAGCTTTGCTGCTCTTTGATAAAAGCACGAGGATAAACCAGTATGGTTTGCAATTTAGGATAGTAATCAGTTTTACGATTAAGTAACAAAAGACAAGCTTGTGCAGCGACTGTAATGCGTATCTCATCTGTTATTTCAACACCATTACAGCCGATAAAGTTTTTTTCAGCTAAAAACACCTGAATATGTTGTTTAAGCTGCAACTGTAAGTCAGCAGGCATTGATCTAAAGTATGGCATTCTTTGCTGAATAATTTTACGCCACTGCTTTTTAAAAGGCTGATTTCTTATTTTATTGCGTTGATGCTCTTTCCAATAAGGCTTTGAAACAGAATAGCCAATGAGTATTAAAGCAATAAATATTGGTAACAAATCAAATAACATAGCGACCTTAAAATAGTGATACTAAAAGAATGAATTTAAATAACGAGTGCTTACTATTAGGTAGGTACGACAGGTTCAAATATCAAGATATTTATGAAATTAGTCACTAAAGCTAGTCAGTAATAAAAAGCCAGCGTTTTACCGACATTTATTACCAATCAAATATTTTGTCTGTTATTTAATATTCTGATAAAGCTAGATGTACTTGTCGCTAGAAAATAATGTACTATTTTAACGTCGAATAATACTAATTATAAAATGCTCACAAATAGGGTCTATTCACTCTAGAGTTACATTTGGAATACTATATCAATGAAACTATCAAAAATTTCTGCTGCATTAGCAATTACGCTAGCCGTTGTAGGTTGTTCTGAGAAGCAAGCCAGCACTGATAACGCAACACAACAAGAAAAAGCATCACACGAACAAGCACAAGCTCAACAAACTACTGACACAACCAGTGACTTTAAATGGGTAGCAGACCGCTTTGCTGATATTCGCGTTATACGCTATCAAGTTCCAGGTTTTGAAGCGTTATCTTTAGAGACTAAAGAATTATTATTTTACCTTTATAAAGCAGCACTTTCTGGCCGCGATATTACTTGGGATCATAACTACAAATATAACTTAACCATTCGCCATACATTAGAAGCGATTATTGCTGATTATGCCGGTGATAAAACCACCGAAGAATTTAAAAAGTTTAATGAATACACCAAGCGTGTATGGTTTGCTAACGGCATTCATCATCATTATATGTCAGGAAAATTCACCCCTGAATTTAGCCAAGAAACTTTTGCTAGCCTAGTAAAATCAGTAGCCGATAAAGGCAAGTTACCTTTAGATGAAGGTCAAACAGCTGAGCAATTAGTTGCCTTATTAACCCCTGTTATATTTGACCCTAGCATCGCCCCTAAAATGGTGAACCAATCTGCTGGTATCGACAATGTAGTTGCCTCAGCGGTCAATTATTACGAAGGCGTTACAGAGCAAGAGGTTGAAGATTTTTATAAAGCTAAAGTAAACGTAGATCCCAAACGTCCAGTTTCTTGGGGGTTAAATTCTAAATTAGTAAAAATTGACGGCAAGCTCGTTGAGCAAGTTTGGAAAGTCGGTGGGATGTATGATAAAGCCATCAGCGAAATTGTATTTTGGTTAGACAAAGCAGCAACCGTTGCTGAAAACGCTCAACAGAAAAAAGCGTTAACCTTATTATCAAAATATTATAAAAGCGGCGATTTAAAAGACTTCGATGACTATTCAATTGCTTGGGTTAAAGATGTAAATTCAGATGTTGACGTAGTAAACGGATTCATCGAAGTATACGACGATCCACTAGCTTACCGTGGTTCATTTGAATCAGTCGTGTCAGTGAAAGATCATGAAGCAACAAAAATGATTGCAAAAATTGCTGAGCAAGCACAATGGTTTGAAGACAATTCACCATTAATTGAAAGTCACAAGAAAAAGGAAGTAAAAGGGATTACCGGTAAAGCTATCACTGTTGTTATTGAGTCTGGCGATGCGTCACCGTCAACGCCAATTGGTATTAACTTACCTAATGCTAACTGGATACGCGCTGAACATGGTTCAAAATCTGTTAGTTTAACCAACATTGTCGGTGCTTACGACAATGTAAAAGGCGGCTCATTAGCTGAATTTGTTTGGGATGATGCTGAGCTAAAACGCAGTAAAGAATTTGGCCCGTTGGCTTCACACTTACATACTGATTTACATGAAGTTATTGGTCACGCTTCTGGTCAAATTAACGAAGGCGTTGGTACACCGAAGGAAACATTGAAGCAGTATTCTTCAGCTCTTGAAGAAGGTCGTGCTGATTTAGTTGCACTATATTATTTAATGGATCAAAAACTCGTTGATATGGGTGCAATGCCGAGCTTAGAAGTAGGTAAAGCAAGTTACGACAGTTATATCCGTAACGGCATGATGCTGCAATTACGCCGCCTTAAAAAAGGTGAACACATTGAAGAAGCGCATATGCGTAACCGTCAACTAGTTGCGAGTTGGGCTTTTGAAAAAGGCGCTGCTGACAATGTTATTGAAAAACGCGAGCGTGATGGAAAAACCTATTTTGTTGTTAACGACTATCAAAAACTTCGCACGCTCTTTGGTCAATTATTACGTGAATTACAACGTATAAAATCAGAAGGTGACTTTGCTGCGGGTCAAGCGCTTATTGAAGGTTACGCGGTTAAAGTAGATGAAAAGCTTCATCAAGAAGTACTGAGTCGTTATGAAAAACTTAATTTAGCGCCATATTCAGGTTTTGTTAACCCCAAACTAGAAGCTGTTTATCAAGGTGATAAAATTACTGATGTGAAAATTACCTATCCTGATAATTTCCAAGAACAAATGTTGGAATACGGTAAAGATTACGGTTTATTACCGGTAATGAACTAATAGAGCAAGGGTTTAGAACTTTCAGTTTGAAATCCCTTTTGCTTGAAAAGGCGAAGTTCAAGTTTAATACCAGTCAGTAAAGCTGACTGGTATTTTTTCTTTTATTCTAGGGATAGTTAAATAGCTTTGGCTTAACCCATCTAGGATATTATCTACCTTCCCCCTTGAAGATAATTTAAGTTCTTAATTTAAGTCTCGAATCAATGTTTTTAACCAACGCTCTTCAGTAATAAAGTGCCACGCTAATCCTTTATATTGATCTCCAATACCTGCTGCTAAAATTTCTTGTTCTGTTTTGCCCGCAGTCAGTGCATTGCTAACATGTTCAATACTGTATTTAAGCATTTGTGCAAACAGTTTTAACTCAATTTTATTGGTTAACTCACCGTGACCTGGAATAATGACAACATCATCAGGAGTATGCTCAATCATGTAATTTACATTGTTTAAGTAGCCTCTAACACTACCACCACCATCTAAATCGATGTAAGGAAATCGCCCTTGAAAAAAAAGGTCTCCGGTATGTAGTACATTTGCTTTTTTGAAATAAACAATACTATCACCGTCTGTGTGGCCACTAGGTAAATGAGTGAGTTGAATCTCTTCTTTAGCTAAGTGAATTTTTAAACCGTCTTGATAGGTAACAACAGGTAATGAGCTAGTTTGGTGTTTTTCTTTTTTCATTAATCGGTTTCGAACATTTTCATGTGCAACAATAGGTGCATACTGCGAAAAATGTGCATTGCTGCCGATATGGTCACCGTGGTAATGAGTATTAACAATATATTTCAGCTGATTATTTTTAATTGACTTCATCGCAGCTTCAATTTTTTCAGCTAATGGTTGAAATTGATCGTCAACTAGTAATAATCCTTGGTCAGTGGCTAGTACACCAATATTCCCCCCCGCTCCCGTTAACATATAAACATCACCTGCAGCTTTTTGAGAACTAACCTCAACCGTAGTCAGATCTTGTGCCACCGAATAAAATGAAGTGATCAATAGAGATAAACATAACACTATTTTTTTCATGCGATTATATCCTTTATATAAAATGTTTCTAACTCGTTTCATCTTTCCAATTTGGTTTAAATCATTGGTAAAGTCAACTGACAGCATTTTTCACTATATTTCTCCGAACTGCTAAAGCCTAACGTTAAACCAACTAAACGAACAGAACGTGCGTCCCCCCGTTCATAAGCTTTAGTAAGCAACTGCTTAAATACCTGAATATCAGGAAAAGCACTTTTTTGCTCTACGGTGGTTTGATTAAAATCGGCAAATTTTAGTTTTATTCCCTGCTTCACAATTAAACGATCTTTATGACGCAATAACCGCTGCTCAAGCTTAGGTAAAAGTGATTCAACAATAGCTAAACATTGCTGATAATCGATTAAATCATGGGCTAGCGTTGTTTCAATCGCCAATGACTTTCGCTCTCTTGAGGTTTCAACACTACGTTGATCTTGACCAAAACTTCGTTGATAAAGTGAAACAGATTGTTTTCCTACGATTTTTTTTAAGGCTGAAATAGAGCTTGCCCTAATATCTCTGCAACTATTAAAACCTTGTTTACTTAATCGTTCAGCGGTTTTTGGTCCAATACCAGGTATTTTTTTAAGTGGTAAATCTGCAACAAACGCCTCAACTTTATTTGGAGAAACAACACACTGTCCATTAGGTTTATTTTCATCACTCGCTATTTTTGCTAAGAACTTATTAGTCGCAATACCAGCTGATGCAGTTAAATTGAGTTCCTGTTGTATATCAGCTCGTATCTGCTGAGCAATCAGGGTCGCACTGCCGTGAAATTGGCTACAATGAGTAACATCTAAATAAGCTTCATCAAGTGAAAGAGGCTCAATAATATCGGTATAACGATAGAAAATTTCTCGTATTTGTTGAGAAACTTGATGATAAACGTCCATTCTAGCATCAACAATAATCAAATCAGGACAGAGTTTTTTTGCCAAATGATTAGGCATTGCTGAACGCACGCCATATTGTCTAGCGAGATAATTACAGGTACACAACACGCTACGAGCGCCATTTCCACCAACCGCGATAGGAACATTTTGATATTGAGGATTATCCCTCATTTCAACCGCAGCATAGAAACAATCCATATCGAGGTGGATAATTTTTCTTGATGTTGTCATTAGATGATATAATTCACAGGCAAAGAATAACTGTATATAGATACAGTTTACTTAATTTAACGTAGAGTTCAATTAGAAAATGAAAATATCACTTACTTTAAATTTCATCTTTTTTATTATCACTTTATTTTCATCGAGTTCTGTTTATGCCCATAGCGATGAGAAGAGCGGTGCTCATTTGCAATTGCTTAGCGATAATCAATATAGCTTAACTATCACTGTTGATGTCTTACATTTAGCCAAACAGGAGTTAAATTTTTCAGGTGATGAACAAGCCCTAGCTAAGCATTTAAATAACCTATCATTAAAGGCTGCTAAAACATTTCTCGCTAAATTAAAACAAAACCTTAGCGTACAAACTCACTTTTATTTTGATGGGATGAAAGTGAACATTTCGCCTTTTTCAGGCTTGAGCATTGCACAGTTACGCCAGCTTACTCGCCGAAACATGGGGATTAACCAAAGCTCTAATCAATATAAAGCAGAGTTATATTCTAATGGCGCATTGCCTAAAGCAATCACTAATATTCAACTACGCTTTGCTGCCAGTCTTGGTAATGTACATTTAACAATATCAAACCCGATAAAAATTTTAGTGGCGCCAAAAAGTAAAAGCCAAAATTTTTCATTAACTAATAAGCAAGTTGTATTGCAAGCAGACAGAACGATTTTGAACATTGTTGAATATATTTATCAGGGCTTTGTTCATATTTTGCCGCAAGGACTTGATCATATTCTTTTTGTTTTAGCTTTGTTTTTATTAGCGACAAAAACATCAACGCTATTATGGCAAGTCAGTGCTTTTACACTTGCTCATACCATTACCTTAGCATTAGGGATTTTTGGGGTTATCAACCTTCCAAGTAACATTGTAGAGCCGTTAATAGCCTTATCAATTGCTTATGTCGCTATTGAAAATATTTACCAACAAAAATTAAGTAAATGGCGTTTACCAGTCATTTTTATTTTTGGCTTATTACACGGTTTAGGCTTTGCTTCTGTATTAATAGCATTAGGTCTCCCAAAAAGTGAATATATTAGTAGTTTAATTTCATTTAATATCGGCGTGGAATTTGGACAAGTTACTGTTATTGTCTTGGCTTTACTTGCTACTCGTTGGTGTACCAATAAACCCTGGTATCGAAAAAGGATAGTTATTCCGGCTAGTACAATTATTTCATCCATTGCACTTTATTGGTTTGTTGAACGGATGATTTAACTAATATTTCTCTGATAAAAAACCGTGACTGAGAGACCAGTAAATCCTATAAATTCGTCGCTCCTTGCTATCCACAACATTACGACATATCGTATATTCTATACATAAAAAGCGATAATTTCTTATCGCTTTTTCGTTTTCAATATTTTTACTGAAGAGGTTTAACTAAATATTCTTCACATCAATCATATTGTCTTTCGCTGCAGCAATACGTTCACGTTCTTGACGTTTTTCACATGGATTATCACAATTACATTCTTTATCTATACCAACAGACGCTAAGCCGCCACAGCTACCTGCTAGTGTTTTTTTCTGAAAGATATAACCGACAGCCATCGCTGTGCCGACAAGAAGAAAAAAAACAAAAGTGATTAAAAAGATCATCATAAAATATACTCAACTACTTATCTGTTAAACTGCGAATACTTACTTAGCATTGCAAACTACTTTAGATACTGCATGAATTTTACCGTGCTTTGCTCGATAAAGCCATTTTCACCCTTAGAAATAATGTAAGCAGCAAGGTTGTTTTTTTCAGCAAAAGCCAATGCTTTTTCTTCCCCCATTACCATCATCGCTGTTGATAAACCGTCCGCTGTCATCGATGAAGAATGAATAACAGTTACTGACACTAATTTATGGTTGATAGGATTGCCAGTATCAGGGTCAATAATATGTGAGAAACGCTGGCCATCTGCTTCAAAATAAATACGATAATCACCAGAGGTTGCCACTGCATTATCTTTAGGGATAATAATTTGATGAACGCTGCGCTCAGTATCTACAGGCTTTTCAATCGCAACATGCCAAAGTTCACCGGTATGTTTAAAACCCTTTACCCGCATTTCGCCACCTATTTCCACTAAATAGTTAGCAACGCCTTGTTCCTCAAGATATTCTGCAACAATATCAACACCATACCCCTTTGCTATGGTTGATAAGTCGACATAAAGTTTAGCTGTTTTTTTACTTAGTTCATTACCTGTTAACACTAATTTATCAATACCAATGTGTGCTCGTGCTTCTGCCAGTTGTGCATCACTGGGTACAGTCTCAGGTCGCTGTTGTGGACCAAAGCCCCATAAGTTCACTAATGGTCCAACAGTAACATCTAACTTCCCCTCACTTAAGTGACCTAAACGAATAGCCTCTTTAATCACTCGCTGTAAACCAGCTGAAATTACAATTGGCGCTAATGATTCAGATTTATTAAAACGAGATAGTTCAGAATCAGCAATATAAGTCGACATTTCTTGATTCAATTGTTTTAGTAAAGTATCAATACCTACCTGGATATTGTCTGTATCAACCGAGGTATTCTCAACAACAACTTTAATATTGTACGTTGTGCCCATGGTGCGACCTTGTAACAAGACTTCTTGTTTACTTAGGTCTGAACTTGGGAAGCAGCCACTTAACATCGCCATTACGACAATGATCATCATTGATTTAACGTTAACCATATTTATACCCATAAAATTTATTATTTATGTAAAGCGTCTGGAATTAACAAACACCTTATATAAATAATCTATTCAAATTAGCCTATAAAAAATAATAAAGGTGACCTAAGTCACCTTTAATTTAAACTTTAGCTGAGTGGCTTTCAGCTCGAAGCTAATTCGCTTTAGAGCAAAGAGCAGGCGCGGAGTTGACGATAGTCAATGAGCACCTTCGATGCGACTATTAAGCGAAATAGCAAAGAGATAAAGTTACCAAGTATTAGCCGCCAAAGTCATCTAGCATGATATTCTCATCTTCTACGCCTAATTCTTTAAGCATATGAATAACAGCGGCATTCATCATTGGAGGACCACACATGTAGTATTCACAATCTTCAGGTGCTTCATGATCTTTTAAATATTGCTCATGAAGAACATTATGAATAAAACCTGTCATGCCATCCCAGTTATCTTCAGGTTGTGGGTCAGACAAAGCGACATGCCAATCGAAGTTATCATTTTCAGCCGCTAAGCCGTTATAATCATCTTCATAGAACATTTCACGTTTTGAACGAGCACCGTACCAGAACGACATTTTACGTTTAGATTTTAATCGTTTAAGTTGATCAAATATATGTGAACGCATTGGCGCCATACCAGCACCACCACCAATAAAGACCATCTCATTGTCAGTTTCTTTGGCAAAGAACTCACCAAATGGACCTGAAATCGTTACTTTATCACCAGGCTTAAGACTGAAGATATACGATGACATTTTACCTGCTGGTAAATGTAAACGTCCAGGAGGTGGCGTAGCAATACGCACGTTAAGCATAATAATGCCTTCCTCTTCAGGATAATTTGCCATTGAATAAGCACGTAAAGTATCAGTATCAACTTTAGATTCTACATCAAAGAAGCCAAAATGATTCCAGTCGCCTTTATATTGCTCATCAATATCAAAGTCGCTATATTTTACATGATGCGCTGGTGCTTCAATTTGAATATAACCACCCGCTTTAAACGGTACAGATTCACCATTTGGAATTTTCAGTTTAAGTTCTTTAATGAAGGTTGCTTGGTTATCATTTGAGATAACTTCACATTCCCATTGTTGAACACCGAAAATTTCATCTTCAACTTCAATTGCCATATCTTGCTTAACAGCAACCTGACAAGCTAAACGACAACCAGCTTTCGCTTCACGCTTATTAATGTGACCTTCCTCTGTGGGAAGAATATCACCGCCACCAGAATGCACATCAACACGACACTGACCACATGTGCCACCGCCGCCACAAGCTGAAGGAATAAAAATCCCTTGATCAGCTAAAGCACCTAAGAGTTTGCCACCCGCAGCAGTTGTAACTGCCTTTTCTGGATCGCCATTTATACTTATCGTTACGTCACCTGAAGAAACAAGCTTAGACTTGGCAAATAAAATCACCAAAACTAACGCTAGTACTATCGCGGTAAACATCGATACGCCGAGTATGATTTCCATCGACTTTTCCTTAATTATCTAGGGTTTTAAACTACTCTTTATTAGTAAGTAGCTAAAACCGACATTTGCCTACAGGGAAATACCACCGAAAGAAAGAAAGCCAAAAGCCATCAATCCAGCTGTGATAAACGTAATACCTAAACCTTTTAAACCATTTGGTACGTCAGAATATTTCATCTTCTCACGCAAACCTGCCATTAATACAATTGCTAACATCCAACCTACACCAGAGCCTATGCCGTAAACAACACTTTCGCTAAAGGTTAAATTCTTTGCAACCATAAATGATACTGCACCAAATATTGCACAGTTAACGGTAATTAAAGGAAGGAATATACCAAGTGCTTGATACAAAGCAGGGAAATATTTATCTAATACCATTTCCAAAATTTGTACTAAGGCAGCAATAACCCCAATAAAGGTGATAAATGATAAGAAGCTTAAATCAATAGACTCTTTTGGATCGGTGATCCCCATTAAGCTATCTAACGCTCCTGGTGATAATACTGCTTGATAAATAACTTGGTTCACAGGAACGGCAATACCAAGAACAACAACAACAGCAACACCTAAACCAATAGCCGTACTCACTTTCTTAGAAACAGCTAAGAAAGTACACATGCCTAAAAAGAATGTTAACGCTAAGTTTTCTATGAAAATTGATTTAACGAATAAACTTAAATAATGTTCCATGATTAATCTTCCTCAACTTGTTCTGGTTTGTACTGGCGAATTGCCCAGATGATCAAACCAATAACGAAAAATGAACTAAATGGGAAAACTAAGAAGCCATTACCTTGATACCAACCACCATTTTCAACCAGCGGTAAAATTTCAATGCCAAATAACTTACCAAAGCCAAACAGCTCACGGAAGAAAGCTACAACGATTAATACCGCACCGTAACCTAAACCATTGCCAATACCATCAAGGAAACTCACGCCTGGCTTTTCTTTCATAGCAAAAGCTTCTGCACGACCCATAACGATACAGTTAGTAATAATCAAGCCAACAAAGACAGAAAGCTCTTTCGATAATTGATAAGAGAAAGCTTTTAATACTTGGTCAACAACAATTACCAATGAAGCAATAATAGCCATTTGTACGATAATACGTACGCTTGATGGAATTTGATTACGAATAATCGAGATAAATAAGTTTGAAAATGCTGTTACAAAAATAACCGCTAATGTCATAACTAAGGCATTAGCCATAGAACTTGTTACAGCTAAAGCAGAACAAACACCCAGAACCTGTAAAGCAATTGGGTTATTATCAATAACTGGTCCTAAAAGAACCTTTTTAGTATCTGAAGACATTAATTTAGCCCTCCTTTACTTGCTACATCACGAAACTTAGCAATAAAAGGACCGTATCCTTGCTCGCCAAACCAAAAATGTAGTGAATTTTTAACACCGTTACTTGTTAATGTTGCACCAGAGATAGCATCTACACCGTGAATATCACCTTGCTTAGCTCCTCCCTTAACAATATTAATCATTAGTTTGTTATCAGCACTATAGATCTTCTTACCCGGCCAGTAGGATTTCCACTTATCATTCGTAATAAGTGCCCCTAGGCCCGGAGTTTCCTTGTGATCTGAATAGATAAGGCTACGCACTGTTGATAAATCAGTATCTAAACCAACAAAACCGTGCATTAGGTCCCATAAGCCTGAGCCAACAATAGGTAATACAACAGTTTCTAACTTTCCTGCATCATTACTTACTAAATAAATCACAGCGTTATTCGCACGACGGTTAATGCCGGCCAAATCACTCTCTAATTTTTGACTATTAGCCAAGTCACGAGAAGCAGAACGTTCATCAAATAAATCAACGTCACCTTCAATAATTGCACCAGAGTCTAGGTCAATCATCTTTGCAACAACATATTTATTGTAAGTAGCAACTATATCTTTACTGCTTTTGCCTGCAGTTTCTAACAAGCCAGAAGCTTCAAGAATTTTAGTTTGCTTATCGAGTAACTTGTTAGCTGTTTGTAGTGGCTTTAAACCTATTGCAGCAATTGAAACTAAAGCCGCACAAACTAAACAAACAATGAAAACAAATATCAGCGTTTTGCCGAAACTTTCTTTTGAATTAGACATTACGAGCAAGCCTCCGTTTGATGTTTCCTTGTACAACAAAGTAGTCGAATAAAGGAGCAAACAAGTTAGCAAATAAAATAGCTAACATCATGCCTTCTGGGAATGCAGGGTTAACTACACGCACTAGAACCACCATGACACCAACTAATGCACCAAACCAGAATTTACCAGTATTAGTGAACGAAGCTGACACAGGATCAGTTGCCATAAACATCATGCCAAAAGCAAAACCACCAGTAACTAAATGCCAATACCACGGCATAGCAAACATTGGATTTGTTTCACTACCAATCGCATTGAATAACATAGAGGTAACAACCATAGCACCAAACACACCTAATACGATGCGCCATGAAGCAATGCCTTTATACAAGATGTAGAAACCACCTAATAAAATCATAAAGGTAGATACTTCACCCGTAGAACCTGGAATATAACCCCAAAATGCATCCCACCAGCTAGTATTGATTGCGTAATCTAAGTTACCAGAAGCGGCTGCACTTAACGCTGTTGCACCAGAAAAGCCATCAGCAGCAACCCAAACAGCATCACCTGAAATTTCACCTGGATAAGCGAAGAATAAAAACGCACGACCCGCTAATGCAGGGTTTAAGAAGTTTTTACCAGTACCACCAAAAATTTCTTTAGCAATAACAACACCAAAAGTTATACCAATAGCCACTTGCCATAAAGGTATTGTAGCAGGCACAATTAAGGCGAATAGAATAGAGGTTACAAAGAAACCTTCATTCACTTCGTGACCACGCACTGAAGCAAATAAAATTTCCCAGAAAATACCTACGGCAAAAGTAACAATGTATATCGGCATAAAGAACATTGCACCGTAAAACATCATACTAAACCAGTTTGAATCAGCGCTTAAACTACCGCCAAGCATTTCAAACAGGCCTACTTGCCAAGTATTAGGTAAAGCATAACCAGCGGCTAAAGCATCAGCTGCTTGAAAACCTATGTTATACATACCCCAGAACATTGCAGGAAATACTGCAAGCCATACCGTGATCATGATACGTTTTAAGTCAATACTATCGCGAACGTGAGTTTTGCCTTTGTTAACATAACCCGGTGTATATAAAGCTGTAGCTAATGCTTCATATAGCGGAAAAAATTTCTCAAATTTTCCACCCTTCTCAAATTGAGGTTCTATATCTTCAATAAACTTTTTCAAGCCCATGACTAACCTTCCTTCTCAATTGTGGTAAGGCAATCACGAAGAATAACGCCGTAATCTGTTTTGCCTGGGCAAACAAATGTACATAAGGCTAAATCTTCTTCATCAAGCTCTAAAACACCAAGTTGTTGCGCTCCGTCGGTATCTCCGGCGCAAATATCGCGTAACAACATAGTAGGTAAAATATCTAATGGCATAACACGTTCAAAGTTACCAATCGGCACCATGGCACGAGAACTACCGTTAGATGTTGTGGTCATATTGAATAGTTTCTTAGGGAAGAAATGAGACATATAAGCACGAGTTACTGAGAATTTATTGGGTCCTGGATACATATAACCAATAAGCTCTTTATCACGACCTTCTAAGATCAATGATACTTGCACATGATAACGGCCTAAGTAACCGTGGACACTTGCCGCAATAGAACCCATTAATAATGAACCAGAAACTACACGTAATTCACCATCAGCCGCTTCGCCAGCAATCAACTCAGCAGTATTAGCGCCTAAAATCGTACGCACTAAACGAGGATTTGTAGCCGCAGGTCCAGCAAGGGAGATAACACGCGAACTATCAATTTCGCCCGTAGTAAATAACTTACCGTAAGCGATGACATCTTGATAACCTAAGCTCCAAGCAAATTTATCGCTACTAACAGGCTTTAAGAAGTGCATATGTGTGCCAACAAGACCAGCAGGATGTTTACCCGCAAACTCATTAACTTGTACATTGCCTTCAACAGGAATATTCGCGCCCGGTGCTTTACTAACAAACACTTCACCGTCGGTTAGACGAGAAATAACGGCTAAGCCATTCTTGAAGGCTTCGCTTTGTTCATTAATAATCACTTCAGGGTTAGCTGCTAATGGATTGGTATCCATTGCACTAACAAATATCGCAATTGGCGTAGAGTCAATCGCTGGAACTTTACTAAACGGACGTGTACGTAACGCTGTCCACAAACCTGAATTAACAAGGTTGCTAACAACATCTTCACGTTTAATTGAGCTAAGTTCATTGGCTGAGTAGGAAGTAAACGTTTCTTGCTCATCGCCATCAATTGAAATGACGACTGATTGTAAAACACGTTTTTCACCACGGTTGATTTGTGTAACAACACCGGCAGCTTGAGCTGTGAATTTAACGCCTGGATTCTTTTTATCTTCAAAAAGAACCTGACCTTTTTTAACACGATCATCCACTTTAACAAACATGGTTGGTCGCATACCCACAAACTCTTCACCTAATGCTGCAACGGTTTTGATGGTATTACCATCATGGATTACCTGCTGGGGAGCGCCAACTACAGGAACATCCAGACCTTTTTTTATTGTAATCATAAACACATGCACTACTTTTGATGGGAGTATCAAAATTAACTATTCGTCTACCTGACAAGAATAAAAAAACAAATAAAAAGTTTAAATATCAGTCCGATAAGATAAATTGTTAATTTCAGTGTATTTCAGCAAGTTACTTGATTATTAAATAATAGCTAAAGAATCAAGACCCACTGGCTCTAAGTTAAAATTTCTGGCGCGATTTTAGCACAGAAACCCTTTTTCTTGCTACGCACTCTTTTACTTTTCATTACAATTTAGACGATTAATTTTGATTTCGCTCAATTTTCAATCATAAAACGAAAAAATTAATCATTTATTAACAATGAACTTGTTAATTCAACAAAGAATTCTCGTCAATTGTTCCTAATTTGGACAACTAGTTTTAACGTAACCAAGAAGATAAGTTTTATGCAAAATGATTGTCACCTAAAACCACAATCGTTTTATTTCTTTACTCACTCATCAAAACTCATTTGCTAGTCTTAACCTGCGATCAAGTTTGCTAATGAAAACTAAATAAGTCATCACATCAACACCTCTTTAACACAAGGAACATTTCCGACATCGTCAGTGAGTTAGTTGAAAATAATTCAACTAGCCTAGTTATTTATGTTCGTTTTCAAAACATAAACAATAAATAATAAACACTCTTGTTTATTTTATATCGCATGCAAGCTGAAGTTCTGTTGGTTTAATATCTATTAAAACTAAAAAAGCTTGGTATGTTCAACATACCAAGCTTTAATTAAAATTTACTTAATTTTTTTAACGAAAATTAAAGTAGATTTGAAATCTCTGTTACTGGATCAATATCAGCATCATAATCAACAGCATCAATGCCAAAACCAAACAGCTTTAAGAACTCTTGATGATAACTAACATAATCAGTTAACTCATCAATAGTATCAGTATCAACAGTATTCCAGATGTCTGTTACTCGTTGTTGTACGCTATCTTCAAGCTCTTTATAGTTTTGGCGATAACGATTCTGCTCATCTAAACGAGGACTTTTACTGTAAATGTTTTCAATGAATAAATTCTGAATTTGCTCAATACAACCTTCGTATGTGCCATCTGCTTTCATCACTTTAAACATTGCAGAAATATAAAGTGGCATAATTGGGATAGCTGAACTTGCTTGCGTAACAACCGCATTAAGGGAAGTTACATGCGCTGCACCGTTTATGCTAGCCGTAGCATCATTAATAGCGTTTGCTGCTCTATCCAAATCTTCTTTCGCTTTACCAATAGTCGCTTTACCATATATTGGCCAAGTTAACTCTTTGCCTATATATGTATATGCAACGGTTTTAAAGCCATCAGCTAATACACCTGCTTTATTTAAAGCACTTAACCACAATTCCCAGTCAGCACCACCCATCACATCAATAGTGCCTTGAATTTCTTCATCACTTGCTGCTTCTACAGAAACAGAGTCAATGACACGCTTTGAAGTATTTAAATTTTTAGTGGTAACACTTTGACCAATCGGCTTCAACGTTGAAGAATAAACTTCACCAGTATCAGGATCAGTACGACGAGGAGATGCTAGTGAGTAAATCACTAAATCAATCTTGCCTAAATCAGCTTGAATTGTCTCAATCGCTTTCGCTTTAATTTCGTGAGAGAACGCATCGCCATTAATGTTTTTAGCATAAATACCCGCATCATCAGCCGCTTTTTGGAACGCTGAGGTATTATACCAACCTGCAGAGCCTGTTTTTCGCTCTGTTGGTGGTTTCTCAAAGAAGATACCTAATGTTTTTGCATTGTTGCCAAAGGCGGCTGTAATGCGAGATGCTAAACCATAACCAGTAGATGCGCCGATCACTAAAACATTTTTAGGTTTAGTATCCGCTTGAGTATGCGCTTTAACATAAGCAATTTGCTCATTCACATGAGCTTCACAACCAGCTGGGTGTGCATTTGTACAAATAAAACCACGAATTTTGGGCTTGATAACCATATGAGAACCTTTTTTCATTGAAGCTATAATTCGGTTGTAACCGAAAATTGCCGCCTAGTTTACCCTGTTAAACAGAATAAGAGGTACGAGCAGTTAAAATATTAAAATGATATTATCTATTTTGATAATATTCTTTCAGTGTTAAATCGTTATATTCACGCATCGATTGTAAAAACTCACTATATGATGCCCAAACTTTAGCAAAACCTTTGTCATTAGCGACTTGCTCAGCAATCACTTCATTAGTAAGTACTTTTAATTGCTGCATTACATCTTCAGGAAACTTACGTAGCTTAACCTCGTGCTTCTCAACCAAGGTTTTTAATGCAATATTATTACGAGCATTATATTCGTCTAACATATCTTCATTAACGGCTTTTGCTGCTATTTCAATAATTTTCTGTAAATCTTTTGGTAGTTGGTTTAATGCTTTTTCGTTAATTAAAAACTCTAAGTTAGTGCCTGTTTCATGCCAAACTGAAGTGTAATAATATTCTGCTGCTTGGTGAAAGCCAAAAGCTAAATCGTTATAAGGGCCCACCCATTCTGAAGCGTCAATCGCACCGCTTTGTAATGAAGAAAATATTTCACCACCGGTTAATGTGACAGGAATGGCGCCAGCACGTTTCAATACTTCACCACCAAGACCTGGAATTCGCATTTTCAGACCTTGTAAATCTTCCATAGAGTTGATTTCTTTTTTAAACCAACCTGCAAACTGAGCACCTGAGTTTCCACCCGCTAGCGGTACTATGCCAAACGGCTTATATAACTCTTGCCATAACGCTAAACCTCCACCGTAATGCAACCAAGCATTTAATTCAGTCGCCGTCATACCAAAAGGGATTGCACTAAAAATAGGTGAGGCTGGAATTTTACCTTTCCAATAATATGCACCACTATGACCCATTTCTACCGTACCTTGCGATACCGCATCAAATACTTCAAAACCCGGTACTAATTCACCTGCACCATATACTGTTACTTTTAAGCGCCCTGCACTCATTTCATTAACATATTGAGCAAACTTTTCCGGCCCTAAACCTAGACCGGGAAAATTCTTCGGCCAAGAAGTAACAAGTTTCCATTGATAGGTTTTAGCAGGCTCTGTGGCTGCAGCAACTGCTGAAGAACTTTTCTCTCCACATCCCGACAAAAAGATCATCGAACAAGTGATTAAAGCTAATAATTTAACGAACAATTTATTCATAATAATTCCGTATAAAAAAGATTTTTATTTTTATCTCAGCGAAATAACAATTAAGCAAAAGCGAAACAATAGCTAAGCACTAACTAAATAAGGCTACCCATAAATTACGCCAGGCAACCAAGTAATTAATTCAGGCCAAAACGCCAGCGCCAATAGTAACAACAATTGCATAATAATAAAGGGAATTACACCACGATATATCGACAGTGTTTGTACACTTTTATCGGTAACACCTCGTAAATAAAATAATGCAAAACCAAATGGCGGGGTTAAAAATGAAGTTTGTAAATTGATGGCGATCATAATGCCTAGCCAAATAGGATCAAGCCCCATAGCTAATAAAATTGGAGCAACAATAGGTACCACAACAAAAGTAATTTCAATAAAGTCGAGAATAAAACCGAGTAAAAAAATCACTAACATGGTAATTAATACTGCGCCAAACATGCCTCCTGGCATTTGTTCAAAAAAACCTTGAATGAGCTCTTCACCACCAAAGCCTCGAAAGACCAGAGAAAATAAACTCGCACCAATCAAAATAAGAAAAACCATTGAAGTAATTTTTAGCGTGCTGTCCATAACAGCACGTAAATTTTCTTTCGATAACTGTTTTTGTCCAATTGCCAACAAAGTTGCCCCCATAGCACCAACACCAGCAGCCTCAGTAGGCGTAGCAAAGCCAAAAAGTATCGAACCTAACACGATAAACATTAATAATAATGGTGGCAATAAAGCAGAGAACATCAAAGCAATGGTTGAACGGCCTTGTTGTATTTCTTCGATATCTTGCTCAGTTAATTTAGGAACAGCTTCCGGCTTTAACCACGCATAAACTAGACAATAACTTAAGTACATGCCCACTAAGATCATCCCAGGAATAACAGCGCCAGCAAATAAGTCACCAACCGAGACAGTTTCAGGGCTAAAAATGCCCATTTGTAATTGTGCTTTTTGATATGCACTCGACAATACATCGCCAAGTAAAACCAGTGCAATTGAAGGTGGAATAATTTGCCCTAACGTACCTGTAGCACAAATTATTCCTGTAGCAAATTGGGGATTATATCCTCGCTTTAGCATAGTAGGTAATGAGAGTAATCCCATAGTAACAACGGTCGCACCAACAATGCCGGTACTTGCTGCTAATAACATTCCTACTAACGTCACCGAAATACCTAAGCCTCCACTATAACGTCCTAATAATACCGACATCGCATTCAGTAAGTTTTCCGCAATTTTTGAGCGCTCTAACATCGCCCCCATAAAAACAAATAGAGGTACAGCCAATAAGGTTTGATTATTAACCACTCCGTAGATACGGCTTGGTAAAGCAGTTAAAAAAGTTGATTCAAATATGCCAAAGAAGCTGCCTGCACCAGCAAAAAGTAATGCCGTACCCGCTAGAGAAAATGCCACTGGGTAGCCAAGTAGTAGCACAAAACAAACCACTACAAACATTAATAAAGCAATATATTCCATTATGATTGCCCTTCACTATTTGTTTCGGAATTTATAATAAGAATATTTCGTGCAATTTCAGCAAGCCCTTGTAATGAAAGCGTTATAGTTAATAACAACAAAAGGCTTTTATTTAAATAAACGAGAGGTAAACCGCCTGCTTCGGGTGATTTTTCCATAATAGACCATGACATGGCGACATAATCAAAGCTGATGATAAAAATAGTAATACAAACAGGTAATAATAAAAACACAGCACCAAATAAATTCACCATGGCTTGTTGCTTTTTAGACATTTTTTGATAAAAAATATCAACTCTTACATGACCATCCGCTTTTAAAGTATAAGCCGCCCCCAACATAAAGACTACGCCATGAAAATAGAGCACCGACTCTTGCATCGCTATCCAGCCTAAATTAAAGCCGTAACGTAATATCACAATAGCAAAACTGAAAAGCACCATTAACAGTGTTAACCATGAAATTATTCTTGCAGTGTGATCAGTGAAGCGGTCAATGACAGCAACGAAATTGACCAAAGAAAGGCGAGGCATACAAGTTCCGAATTATTTTTATTATTAGCTATATTATCTTTAATAAGTAATGTACAAGGTTTTATTCAAATCCACTAGGCTGATTTTTTACCGCCACCTAAACATTTAGGAGAAAGTGGTGTGCTATCAGCATAATAGTCATGCCATTCTTTTTCGGTGTAAGTATGCAAAGCTAAAGCATGAATATGCTCAGCAAGTTCAACAGATAAAAGAGAATTGATTGCGCGATGTCTTTTAATTAAGCGTTCACCTTCAAAGTTATTGGTCACAATAATTACTTTAAAATGAGACTCTCTACCCGATGGGCCTGAATGCTGGTCGCTTTCATTAACAACATCAAGATGCAAAGGAGAAAAAGCGGAGAGTAGTTTTTCTTCGATCGTGGCTGCTATGGTCATATGATTTCCCTGAAAAATCCTTATCACTTTAACTCTAGCCATTATGCTAAATAATACCATCTATCTAGATGGCTGTTTCTAATAAGCAAAGCTAAATCACTGTGATAAGAAGTAAATTAAATTGGTACTATTTTTCGAAATGTCAGGTTGATTCTCATCGGCATTTGTATCCGAGATTTCAATACCGCATGTTGCCAATAATCCTGAGTATCGCCAGACATAATCAAAAGGCTGCCAGATTGTAGAGGTAATTTAAACTTTTCTCCAGAGACTTTATGCTTTAAATGAAATTCTCGGCTCGCACCAAAAGACAATGATGCAATCACAGGTTGTTTACCTAGCTCCTTTTCATCGTCACTGTGCCAACTAACCGAATCTCGTTCATCCCGATAACAATTTGCCAGCACCGCATTAAACGAGTGCTGACAAAATCCCTCAAGTTGCTGCCTTAAACCCTGCAAGGTTGCTAACCAAGGTAATGCCTTCATTTGCAACTTGGAATAAGTGTAGCTCAGCTCATCATCAGCGTACCAAGCTTGTAAGCGAGGTATTGTTACTAACTTGCCAAACATCATGATTTCATCCTGCGACCAACAAAGTTCTTGATAAAGCTTAGCTAGCATAACTTTACTGTCATCAAATGGGATAAAATTGGGATGATAATCAAGAGTAGCATTGGGTAATTTAATGTTAATAACACTCTCCTTTATTCAATACTCATACCATTTGGATTAATGTAATTGGTATCACTAGCCGAAAAGCGCTAATTTTGTCACAATAGCACTTAGACGCCCAATTAAAGAATATAAAATAGAATAATTCATGATCAGTCCTTTTATTATCAATGATAGAAACCTTTTCCTCGATCGTTTTCCTGTTTCACAAATTAACCGCAGCTTGCAAGCGTGGGATGCTAGTGATGAGTATTTAGTGCATATTGTTGAACAAGAACAGTTAATAAATCCTGAAACTAAACTACTGATATTTAATGATGATTTTGGTGCAATCTCTGCTAATTTTTCAGAGCAACAAGTTACTTCGGTAAGTGATTCTTATGTCAGTGAACAAGGTTTACGCCATAATTTTGAGCAAAACAATTTACCTTTTACACACTTAACTCAGCTATCAAGTTTAACTGAACTGCCAAATGAGTGTGATGTAATTTTATATAAGATCCCAAAAAATAAGACTTTAATGGCTGAACAACTCACCGCCATTAAAAATAGTTACAGCGACCAAACAACCTTTATTGCTGCTGACAAAGCTAAAAGCATTCAAAGCTCAACATTAAAGTTATTTGAAAAATATTTAGGCACAACTAAAACCTCTTTAGCGGTAAAAAAATCACGCTTAGTTTTTTCCCAATTAGACAGCAAACAACTCTTTTCTACCCCGCAGATAAAAACTTGGCCTCTAGAAAATAGTAATATGATGATATCCAACTACGCCAATGTTTTTGCCCGAGAAAAGCTTGATATTGGCGCAAGATTATTTATTAAAAGTTTACCTGAGTTAACCAACAATAAAAGCGTGATTGATTTAGGCTGTGGTAACGGAGTCGTCGGTTTGTCATTGCTAGCAAAAAATCCGCAGACAAATATAAGCTTTATAGATGAATCTTATATGGCTGTGGCATCAGCGCAAAAAAATGTGCAAACAAATATTCCTGAAAGTATCGAAAACAGTCAGTTTACCGTCAACGACTGCTTAACTGATATTGAGCCAGATAGTGTCGATATTATTTTATGTAATCCTCCTTTTCATCAGCAAAATGCAACAACCGATCATATTGCTTGGCAAATGTTTAGAGATAGTCATAGAGCGTTAAAAAAAGGTGGTGAATTACGCATTGTTGGTAACCGACAACTTGGTTATCATATAAAGCTTAAAAGACTATTTGGGAATGAAAAACTCATTGCCAATAACGATAAATTTGTTGTGCTTTCTGCAATTAAAAACTAACTATTGTAAACGAACGGTTAAAGCGACCCTATGAAACTGATATTACTTATTACTGCCCTATTTACTTTACTATTATCTGGTTGTGCTAGTGCACCGAAAAGTGTTGTTATTGCTCCGCAAATAATGGCTAAAACGACTCAAATTTATCAAGGGAAAATAGCTCAATTACACATTAACGATATGCGAGTAAGTCCACATATTGTGCAAATTTTTAGTGAAGATAAAGCCGCTGATTTAATATCTAGCCAAGCAAGGCTTAGCGATATTATTACGCCAATTGTAAAACAACAATTTATCAATAATGGTCTGGGCATTGACCAACAAGCAAATACCACGATTGAAGTTATCATTGAACAAGCACAAATTAATGTGCAGCAAGAATTAATGAAGTATCAAGCAAAGAATGTTATTGAGTTAAAAATAAAAATAAGTAAAGCATCAAAAACCTTAACTAAATCCTTTAAAGTTACCGGTAAAAGCAATGGTCCTTTACGTGCTGATATCGCGGTTCTTGAGCGGGACTTTAATCAACAACTTAGTAAAGCTATTGTAAAGTTAGTGACCGACATTGAAGTTGTACAAATGGTTAATTCACTTTAAAAATAAGGTTTATCAATGAAATATTTAATCAGCATTTTACTTTTTCTCTCAATACAAGTGAACGCTAAAAACCTGGCAATAGATCCTAATAATCTTTTTCCTTTAGTAAAGTTTGAAACTTCATTGGGCGTTATTATTGTTGAGCTTGACCGAGTAAAAGCCCCTATCACCGTTGACAACTTTCTCACCTACGTAGTAACAGGTGAGTATAATAATACTATTTTTCATCGAGTACTTGAAAACTACATTGTGCAAGGCGGTGGCTATGATGCTGATTTTGCAATGAAAAAAGTGAATGACAATATTGTTAATGAATCTGGTAATGGTTTAAAAAATGAAACCGGTACTATCGCTATGGCAAAAGAAAATCAGCCACATACTGCTAATCGACAATTCTTTTTTAATGTTGGTGATAATACCAATTTAGACCCAGGAAGAAGCTGGGGCTATGCGGTATTTGGTGCGATTGTTGAAGGGGAAGAAGTGCTTGAAAAAATGTCTGCGGTAAAAACTGATTTCCATGAAGGAATGGCTTGGGATGATGTTCCTATTGAACCTATACTACTGATTAAAGTTACATTATTGCCAGCTACTGACTAAACAGAGCTATCGATATATATTAAGAAAATGTCAACATACAACCAAAAACTTACACTTTTGTACAAATTAACTACAAAAAAAAACTTATGATACTTTGACAAGTTAGATCTTTTCTACGATAAATAAGGTAGGCAATAATTCTAAAATAATAAAAATCAGATCTTGCTCAAATAGATTTCTCCATTTTAACATTTCTCGTTTTCATCATTAAAATAAGAAAGCTATTTATCTCCATGACATCGTATATAGAATTGAGGTAGCAATGATAATTGAGCAGTTTATCAATGAAAAAACACTACAAATTGGCGCTTATATAAAAGCAGTAATTGAACAATCTCTTCACTATACTGAATTAGATCAATTCATTACCAATACGATGGCTGAATGGACATTATTAGAAGTCATAGACGAGATGCCTAGCAATGCCAAAGAGCGTGTTTTTTGGCATATCATGCATGAATTTAGTCTGCATGGTAGTCAATCTCTAACAAATGATTTGTACTTTCGCAGTGAAATTAGCACTTGCCTAGATTTTTTTGATGGTTTAGGTAGCTATCCCATCGATTGTATTGGCTGGCGACCTATTCCTTAAACTATAAAATAGATTAATTTCTTTCATAATTATCTTCTTTCGTTCATCACTCTCTGATAGTCTGACATTACTTAATCAATATAATAATCAACTTAGTAACAATTAATAATGTCATCCGTTCATTCCCTTAAAGAAAGTCTTTATTACTTTAAAGATCGCCGTTTATTAGCTATTTTTTGTTTTGGCATCGCCAGCGGATTTCCATGGGTTATGACGGGCTCTGCCATGAGTGGCTGGTTAAAAGATGAAGGTTTAAGCCGCTCAAGTATAGGTTTATTTGGTTTAATCTTTGTTGCTTATAGTATTAATTTTCTTTGGTCTCCATTGGTTGATCGAATTAAAATACCACTATTAACACGTAGATTCGGCCAACGTCGTAGCTGGATCATGGCAACACAGTTAATTATTGTTTTTGCCACGTTTCAATTAACTTATTTAGATGCAACGAACCAATTAAGCTTAATGGCATTATTTGGTTTATTCATTGCACTTGCTGGTGCAACTCAAGATATCGCCATAGACGCCTACAGAATAGACTCATTAGCGGATAAAGATAATAACTATATGGCGGCAGGCTCAGCCATGGCGACAGCTGGCTGGTGGACGGGATTTGCTGGTTTAGGCTCAGTCCCCTTTCTTTTAGTTGACCAGCCTATTCCTTTTTTATTAGTTGCCCCACATAACTGGCAATGGCCTGAAGTCTATATTGTATTAGCTATAATGATGGCTGTACTCATGCTTACTGTCTTTGTTGTAAGTGAGCCAAAAAATGATCGCGAAAAAGTATTAAAGGCTATCGAAAATAACTACCTGAATATTTTACCAAATCATGGCCAGCGCTCGTTATTAATACTATTTATTTTACCGCTTATTTTTAGCACCATAATCTACGCAAATGTTGGCTACCCTGCTTGGCCTAGCAATTTTATTTCCACTGATTATCGCTTTGCTAGCATTACAATTTTGGTGGTTGTTTTATTGTTTTTATTTAGTCAGCAATTAACACGACTCAATCGTACTATCAAACAAAGTGAGCAAAGTTATTCAACAAACAAACTAACCTTAACCCATAAATTAACCGCATGGTTATTAACAACGTTAGTTGCCCCCATTCAAGAGTTCTTTGATAGAAATGGTACGCGTCTCGCTGTTTCCATTTTATTGTTTATCTTTCTATTTAAGTTGGGTGAAGCGTATTTAGGTAGAATGTCGATTGTTTTTTACCGCGAAGTAGGTTTTTCTAATTCCGATATTGCTTACTATTCAAAAATGATTAATTGGGCAACTACTATTGTATTTTCATTAATTGGTAGTGTTTTTACGATTCGTTACGGTATTTTAAAAGGTTTGTTTATTGGTGGTATTGCCATGGCATCTAGTAACTTACTTTTTGCTCTAATGGCAGTAGTAGGCCCTGATAAAATGCTATTTGCTTTTACTGTATTTGTTGATGGCTTTACTTCAGCATGGGGCTCTGTCGCCTTTGTTGCTTTACTTTCAGTTCTTTGCAATAAAAGTTTTACCGCCAGCCAATATGCCTTAATGGCATCACTCGGCACTTTTGGCCGAGTAATGTTAGGCTCTTATTCTGGCATTATTGTTGATTGGCTTGATGGTAACTGGGCATTATTTTTTATTATGACCGCTTTTATGGTTATTCCTAGCTTGCTGTTTCTTTATTCAATTAGGAAACCACTAACTAAGTTAATTGAGCAGCAAAGCCAAGATCGCTAAACTCTATTCGAACTAACTTTTTTATTAACAACTTTTGACTCATGAGTATTTTGCCTTAGAAAGTACTCTGTCATTTTTAATTCGGTAATATCAGCTGACTCAGGTTTACTAAAATAGTAACCTTGATAAATATGGCAGCCTTTGTCTGCTAAAAAGTTTACTTGCTCTAGTGTTTCAACCCCTTCAGCCACAAGGCTAACGTTCAGCGCTTTCGCCATAGCAATAATTGCTGAAACAATTTGGCACTGCTGTGGATCTTGCGGCACTTTAGCGACAAAGCTTCCATCTATTTTTAAAATATCAAACGATAACTGCGACAAATAACTTAATGATGAGTACCCCGTGCCAAAATCATCAATAGATGAACTAACACCTAAAGCAGTAATTTGCTGTAAAATCACTCGTGCGCTTTCAATGTTTTTAATAAAACATCCTTCGGTGACTTCAAGTTCTAAAAGCTGCGCAGTTAACTGAGTTTCCTCTAACACTTTTTCAACAGAATAAACTAAGTCATGATTAAAATGCAGCGGTGAAATATTAACGGAGATCGCTCCACAGTCAAAGCCCATTAATTGCCACTGTTTTCGCTGCTTACAAGCCTGTTCAAGCACCCAACAATCAATATCCACAATCAAGCCCAACTCTTCAGCTAATGGAATAAATTGGGCAGGAGATACATTGCCTAAATCCTGGTGCTGCCAACGAAGCAAAGCTTCAATACCAACAACTTTCTTATTTTCATGATCTATTTTCAATTGATAATGCAGAGTAAACTCATTCTTTTTTAAAGCCGTTTGTAAGCAATTTTGCATGATCAATCGCTCCATTGAGATAACGTTCATTTCTGGAGAATATAGTTGAAATGAATTACGACCATTGTCTTTAGCCTGATACATAGCGATATCAGCATGCTTTAAGAGCGTATCTGTATTATCGCCATCCTCAGGCGCTATTGCGACACCAATTGATGAAGTGACATGTAATTCTCGACCATCAAAAACGTAAGGCTCACTTAGCACCTGTAAAATTCGGTCAACCACACCAACTATATCTGTCACGTTTGCCATTTCAGTAAGCAATACAATAAATTCATCGCCCCCAAAACGAGAAACTGAATCCCCTTCTTTAAGACACCCCGTTAAACGTTCAGCAGTAACTTTTAATAGTTCATCACCAACTTTATGGCCTAAGTTGTCATTAATTTGTTTAAAACGATCTAAGTCTAAAAACAATATCGCTGTTAAAAGGTTATTACGATGTCCTAATGATAAAGCCACTTCAAAACGGTCATTAAACAACCGTCTATTAGGTAAACCTGTTAAGTCATCAAAAAATGCCAAAGCATGTATTTGACTTTCAGTTTTCTTTCGCTCTGAAATATCACTGAAAATAGCAGCATAATACTCTTCTGAACTATCATCACCTAAACGCACTATGGTTAACCATTCAGGGTAAAGCTCGCCATTTTTCTTTTTATTGGTTATCTCTCCTTGCCATGTTCCTTGTTCATTAATAGCAGTCCACATATTTTGATAAAATTCATCATTATGAAGTCCAGAGCTAAGTAAATTACTTTTATTTCCTAACGCTTCTGCTTCGCTATAACCGGTCAACTTAGTAAAGGCTGGGTTAATAGATAAAATGCATTCATCTTTATCTGTCACCATAATACTATCTAAAGATTCTTCGATAATTTTCTCAGCAAAGAATAGGTGTCTTTTGGATTCTTTTAATGCCTCATCTCTTTGATCTAACACTAGTTCAAGCTTTTGAATATAGGCAATTTCGAGATCTGATAAGATATGTTGTAGAGATAATATCCCAACAATCTTTTCTTGTTCACAAACCACTAAATGACGAACATTATGCTGCTTTATCATCATATAGGCTTGATGAAGGGTATCGTTTACTTCAATGGTAAGTAATGGATAAGCAGCAAAGTGCCATGACGCTTTTGTTGTTTGTTGATTAGCAATGAGTTTAAGCAAATCTCGTTCAGTGATGATGCCATATTCATCTGATGACTCATCATGAATAATTGCTGAACTACTTCGATATTCAGCCATTTTTTTGGCCACAGCATTGATACTTTTACGACCACAAACAATTGGAATTTTAGGGTTAAAGTTGTCTTTAATTTTTCTCAGTTGAAGGTATTTTTCCACCCCTTGATTTTTAATTACGTCAGTTTGGCTGGTAATACCCATAGGCTGGTTATTTACATCAACAATGAGCAAATGCCTTACTCTATGACGATGGAATGCCATAATAACTTCTTGCAGTGGCGTATGATCTTTAATTTGAATAACAGGAGAACTCATATAATGCTTAATCGCTTTATTAAAGTTTTCACCATCATCAAAAACAACTTTAGTACTATCCGCTTCAGTCCAAATACCAATAATTTGATCATCTTCTTTAATTAAAATAGAGCTAGTTCTGCTATTTTTCATTTGCTTGGCAGCCGAATATATCGGTGTATCAGCCGTACAACAGACTAAGTTTTTCTGCGCTATTTGAGCTGCATTAACCACATTTCCCTTGTGATACATAGGATGATCATTCCATAAAAGTGACAATGCCGCGGATATTATAGGAATAGTGAATGAGGACGATTAATCTAGATCAAAAAATCACCACATATAAGGCCAATTGAATACTAACTGAATCAAGCAAACTCCAAATTAATAGTATATTTCCCTATGCAGAGTAGTAGAATTTATCCTATCATGTTGATATAGCATTTATTAATTGGACTTTTATGATCAGATTATTCTTTCTTCTACCTATTTTTATGTGCACAGTTTGGTGGTGGTATTTAAATAACCGCGGTTATACCGTTAAAGAAGGGATGAAGGGGTTCATTTATATCATTTCATTTAATGCCGTTATTATTGCTTTTTTCATTATGATGTTATTTGTTACTCATTAACTAGATACAAAAAATAAAGCCACTTTCTACAGTGGCTTTAGCTAGGTTGCTTATTTATAAATCTTAATAGTTACAGTCGATAAATATTATCAGCACTATCTCTGTCAATTAACTTAACAAAGGGATCTACTCCAACATATTTTGGTTTTTCTTCTACAGTAAGTTGAATGATGTTTTCTCCGCTTTTGATCTGATGCTTCTGTAAATACTGCACCATATTCTCAGCAGAAAGGTCTTCAGGATCAGCACTAAATAAACCAATATCAATCATATCAACAAAGTCTTCTTCTGTTTCAACACCTTGACCATCAGAGCGTTTTAATGAAGCTTCAATGGTAATGGCTAAATCAAATTGACCGTCTTCACGCTCAGTAACATCAACGTTAGTCGTTTTTAAGTCATAGAGCGTAATATGCTCAAACAAATTACTTATAAATGCTTTTTCACTGTCGTCAGTATTTTGAGTTAAATAAGCCATTAAATCGATAGTGGTTGGGTAAGGCGTACTTTGATATTTGAATGCTTTAAGAAAATCAGCCAAAGCTTGATTTAACCGCTGTTCACCTAATCTATCCTTTATCGACATCATCACTACAGAGCCTTTTCTATAATGAATATATTGCTGATTTTCACTACGCAGCATTGGCATTTCTTCAATAGATTCAACACTTCTACCACGTAAATAACGATCTAATTCATACTTAAGGAATTTACGAATTTTCTCAGGGCCATATTTTTTCTCCATCACCATCAACGCGCCATATTGCGATAAGCTTTCTGACATTATGGCACTACCTTGAACATTAGCAGCACCTACCTGATGCCCCCACCATTGATGAGCAACTTCATGTGCCGTTACATAATAAACAGGATCAATATTCTCAGGATCTCGTAAGTCACTAATAAAACCGATACGTTCAGAATAAGGCACGGTATTAGCAAAACTTTGTGCAAATGAACGATAGCCAGGAAACTCAATTATACGCATTTGTTTATGCTGATAAGGTCCAAAGCTTTTTGTGAAATAATCAATTGAATCTTGTACTGATTCAATCATACGATCAACATTCATCCCATGGCTTGGGTGATAATACACTTCAATATCAATGCCTTTATACTGCTGTTTTTTAGCGGCTAATTTGGAAGACATGATTGAGTAAAAGTTCACCATTGGTGCATCCATTTTATAATGGAAAGTGCGACGACCATTGGCTACCGTTTCACTTTGTAGATAACCAGGCGCTATAGCAAATTGATCTTCTACTGTTGAAATAGTTGCTTCAAAATCAATAAAGCCAACACCTTTACCAAAGAAGCTTTCATTGTAAAATGATTCATCTTCAAGCTTATTTGCACGTTGAACTGGTGCTAAATCTCGTTTTCTTCGCTCATGCCTATCTTGTAATTGCCAGCCTGCTTGATAACCAAAACTAGGAAATAACGAAAAGTTATTAATGAAAGTACCATTTTCAACTAATTCAAAATCATTATTACCGTCGCTAAAACCTTGATGTACACGATGAGCGATTAATTGCCCTTTACGAGTTTCTCCGGGTTGCAAGGGCTGGGTAAATTCAAACCAACCAGTACGGAATTTTTCATCAAAATTAGTCATTTCCCCGCCATCAATTTTCACCGCCCACTCTTTTGAATATTGAGGTTTGCTGATCAAAAACTTACTAATAGGTGTTGATGAGGTGTTGGTTACGCTGATTTCTGCAATTGCATCAATGCGTCGTTGGTGTGGATATATATCTACTTTAGCGTTCACTTGAGTAATAGTAGGTATTGCTTCATTTTTATATTGCACATAAGCCTTTTCATACGCTTCCCTATTATCTCTAAAGTCATCTTGAGTAACGTACTGATTTAATACTCGAGTATTATAATGGATATTACTCCCTGCTCCGATAAATATAGCTAAACCAAGTGCAACGGCAACCTTACCTGACGTTCCTAAATAGTAACCAACTTTCTTCATTCTCGTTTTAACAGACTGTGCTGGACCTCTGTGCCATAGCGCATAAGTCAATGCTGCAATCACTATTGTTAAACCAGACCAGTACAACATATACCAATGATGCGCTGTTAAGAAATGGCCGTAGGTATTAATATCTGAATAGAACACTCGCGGCGCACCAGAAAACTGGAACATATTATGGCTAAAGCCAAAATTACTTAAGACGATAGTTGAGATGATGTAAAGCACAAATAGCATCATACCAACAAATTTATTAGGGCTAAGTACCTGTAAGAAAAATGCCAGGACTGCTGTCATCATTAAAGGTAATAAATTGATATAACCTAATCTGATGATATATTGAGATAATTCAATATGATCGTAGCCTTGAATCAACTGATTAATAATAGTGACACAAGTGCCAAAAACAAAAAGCAGTGCCATCACCAAACTAATCGCGATAATTTTTGATAGCCAAAAGGTAATATTATTCACTGGCATAGAATCAATAATATCTCCCATACCTGAGTTACGTTCGCGCCAAACAATTTCAGCACTATAATAAGCTAGCACTATTAAAATCAAGGTGCCGGTAGAGCCCATGATTAACTGCACCATTGACTGAGTAAGCGGCCAATTAGGGGTACCAAACATAGCTCGAGGGTCAACCAAAGGAGCGATTAAAAGGAAAATGGTTAATGCACCTAATACTAAAAATGGAGCACTGAATATCACTTGATTAATTTCAAATTTAATTCTTCGAGCAAGGTGTGCTGCAGTGGTAATGCCCTGACTCTTATAGTCAACTCGATTACTTAACACTTGATGCACATCTTTTGTATTGGTCGTTTTTTCTTTTTTGCTGGTTTTCAATTTAGTTAACGACACTTTACGAGTGAAGCCACCAAAAATAGCCATGATCAATACACCAACCACGAACCAAATCAGGCGGTTTTGCAATAACAACCCTGATAATTCAATCGCGGTATTATTTTTGTCAAACATAGTCCAATATCGAGTCACCTCTGCAAAAGTATTGACACCAAAAGGGTCAGCTAAAGCAACAATAGTACGGAACTCTGGATCGGTAAAAAGCTGCCCTGCTACGGTATAAAGAATGAAGAAACCAACGGCAACTAAATACACTGCCATTATGCTTCTAAAACGAATAGCAACAGCATAAAATAAACAAGACAATACCAATAATGTTGGCAGAGACAGATAAAAGTAAGCTGTGAAATAGTAACTAAGATTCGTTACTCCAAGACGCTCAGGATCAACCCAGCCAACAGCGCCACCTAATACCGTACCAATGAAAATAGCTAAAGGTACAAAAGCAAAAACGGTTGCGACGACAGCAAACGAACCAAGAAATCGCCCTAACTGATAGCTAATAGGATTAATGGGTTTGCTATACAATATTTCTGCCATCTTGCTAGTGTCATTTCTCGTCGCCGTACTAGCAACAAAGTTCACCACCAAAAACATCGCAAATATGCCCAAAATATTTAACGTTTGTGCAATTGAAAATGGCCCGTTATAAAGTACATTTCCGCCGCCACCTATCTGTACGTTATCACTGATGGTGGCAAAAAAGGTTAAAAAGAAAAAGATCAAACTGGTGACATAAAACGATGGTTGACGAGTAAAGTAACGCCATTCAAATAAAAACATTTTACCTAACATAACAAGCTCCTTAGGCCGCGTTTCTATGAGCGTTTAGCGTAGAAAAATATACATCTTCTAAGTTTGCAGGTGTGCTATCAAATCCTTGCGGCGCATTATTGGCTAAAACATGAATAATAGTTTGGCCAGCAAACAATCTTTTTGAAATAACCTGCATGCTTTGCTCTATTTCAGTCGCTTCTTGTTGGCTGACTGTTTTTCGCCAAATTTGCCCATTAAGCTGCTCAGTTAAGGCAATAGGATTTCCTTCAAGTAAAATTTTACCTGATCCTAATACCGCCATTCGAGGACAAAGCTCTGAAACATCATCAACAATATGGGTAGATAGGATAATAACTTTCTCTTCACCTAAACTAACCAATAAATTATGAAAACGATTACGCTCTTCAGGATCAAGACCTGCAGTGGGTTCATCAACCACTAATAAATCAGGATCGCCAAGCAGTGCCTGAGCTATACCAAAACGTTGACGCATACCGCCAGAAAAACCACTTACCGCCTTTTTCTTATGCTGATAAAGGTTGGTATGTGCTAACAAACCATCAACCGCTTCTTTTCGTTCAGCTTTGTTACTAATACCTTTTAAAATAGCCATATGATCTAGTAATTCATAAGCACTAATGCGTGGATAAACACCAAAATCTTGTGGTAAATAACCAAGACGTTGACGAATGTTTTGTGGGTCAGTAAAAACATCGATACCGTCAAAGGTGATCGAGCCACTATCAGCATCCTGTAAAGTTGAAATAGTGCGCATTAATGAGGACTTACCTGCACCGTTAGGTCCAAGTAAACCGTACATTCCTTTGGGAATATTAAGGGTTACATTATTTAAAGCGTGCACACCATTATCGTAGGTCTTGGATAGGCCATTTATTTTTAACATGATTTTTTTTCCTGCGTTTTATTAGTTTAACTTGGAACTCTTGTGTTGAATAAAACAATCAAAAGAGTAAAGTTAATTTATTGTTAATCATTTATGCCATGCATAAATAATAAGTGCAAGATTTAAGCGATATTAGAAATTTAATTTTACAATTGTTTATCAAAGTAAAAATAGCGCAATAAAAAACCCTTACTAAATAGTAAGGGTTTGTAATCACTAAATACGGTATTAAAAATTTAGAAAATAGAACGGAATGATGATCTACCACTACGACGAGTTGAACGACGATTTCTCATTCTGCTATGTAATTCACGGCGTTTAGAGTCTAACCATTCTTCACGAGTAACAGTAGCATCACCAGAGCGACCTTCCTCACGTTCTCGGTAGGCACAAAACTCTTCAAAGGCATCAATATCTTCTTTAAGTTCTTCAGCAACCAACTCAATCATAATTGCATCATCTAAAAAGCCGAGTACAGGAATATGATCAGGTACTAAATCTTCTGGATCACTGAAATAGGCTAATGCACTTAATACATCAGCGCGCTCTTCTTCAGGAATTTTCCATTCGTCATCTTCAATCATTGCTATCAATATAGATAACTTTGCAATTCGTTCACTGACAAATGCTGGAACTTCAACTTTTATATCCTGACTAAGGGATTTTGCATTAGCCAAAATATCAACTTCGCTCAGCTGCTTAGCACCCGCTTGAGCTTTACGCATCACATCACGAAAATGATCAAGATCTGATTCTTTTAATTCGAAGGTTACTTCAAACGCCATTATAATTCTCCTAAGATATTGGCTTTCTTTTACTTACCTTTAAATCTAACAGAACATTTGCCAAACGGCACTAAAGAAGCGAACATTTTTCACAATTAATTCGAAATTTAGCCTTTTTAGCTGTTTCACGATACTGCAAGAGGAAAAATGCTACTATTATTGTGCAATAACAAAGGAATATAATAATTAGTATGTCTGATAAAATAGTCATAAAAGCCGAAGAGCCTCAGTTGCCTGAAAATACATGCAGTAATTGTCATGCACCTGTTGAGGGGGCCTACTGTTCTCAATGTGGGCAATCAATTGAGTCTACTCTGAAGTATTTTTGGACGGTAATTATGCATTTACTGGACGATATCTTCAGTTTTGACTCTCGTGCTAGCCGAACCTTATGGCCGTTAATGTTCCGCCCAGGTTTTTTAACCGATGAATATATTGCAGGAAGACGTGTACATTATGTACCGCCGATAAGATTGTACTTATTTATCAGTATAGTTTTTTTTATCTCTTTAAAATTCACCGTTACCAGTGAAGATAACAACTTCGTTAATATCAATGGTCAACAAGCACTTATGGTTAAGGTTGCTGATCATGTCAGTACGCTTGAAGTACAAAGAAAGGCACTCGAGCTTGAGCAACCTATAGACTCAGCTGCTTTAATTGAAATATCCACTGAAATAGACAAGTTCACCGAGTATAAAGCTGATCTTGCTAGAACAGAGAACTTAATACTCAGTAGTATTGCTAATGAAATTATTCGGCTAGAGTTTGATAAAATTGATGACAAAGCTACTCTGTCAACTAAAAAGTTAGAACGACTCGATCATCTATCAAAGCAAATTATAAAAGCACGAAATGGCGAATTAATTGAATTTAAACAATCCCCTCTATCTATTGGGAATAATGAAGATGGATCACTTTCTTTTGATTTTTTATCTAAAGAACAAAATGTAAAACTTAATGCCTATGTTGAATTATTAGGCCAAAAAGCAAATAAGGCATTTCAATCAGATACAGGCCCTTTGGTTCAGCAAGTTATTGAAAAGTTGCCACAACTAATGTTTATTTTGCTGCCACTATTTGCGCTTTTACTTAAGATAATATTTATTTTCTCTAAACGTTTATATTTAGAACATTTAACCGTTGCTCTACATAGCCATAGTTTTATATTTTTAACTATTTTATTGCTTCAGCTTTCAAATGTTATTCAAGATGAATTGCTCGAAGAAGGCTCTACGGTAGAGTCTATATTAACCGCTCTTTCCGTTGGTTTTCTTGTATGGATACCTATTTATTTATTCATGATGCAAAAACGTGTATATAAGCAAGGATACTTTTTCACCACAGTTAAATACATTTTTATTGGCACAAGTTATACCCTACTCATTGTAGGCACTGGCATGATTGCTTTTATTTGGGGATTGGCAGATATTTAGCTTTTAACAGCTAGTCATTCACAACTATGTCATCACGAGATTGTCTGCAGGGATACTGGTGTTTAGTTTTTGTCTGGAACAAAAAGTTGAACTTTCGCCCTTAACAGGGGCACCCTGTTTCGTTCTGTCGACTAAATCCATTTAGTCGTAAATATAAAGCCGAATAAGTGTTCAACTTATCCGGCTTTTTATTTTGACTGTATTTTTTAAAAGTCGCTTAAATTACTACTCAGCTAATGGACGCATATGTGGGAATAATATAACGTCTTTAATGGTTGGAGAATCCGTGAATAGCATTACTAAGCGATCAATACCTATACCTTCACCCGCTGTTGGCGGTAAGCCATACTCTAGGGCATTAATATAATCAGCATCATAATGCATGGCTTCATCATCACCAGCATCTTTTTCTGCTACTTGTTTCTGGAAACGTTCTGCTTGATCTTCAGCATCATTAAGCTCAGAGAAGCCATTCGCTAATTCACGGCCACCAACGAAGAACTCAAAACGGTCAGTAATAAATGGGTTATTATCGTTACGACGTGCCAATGGTGAAACTTCCCAAGGGTATTCAGTGATGAAGGTAGGTTGATCTAATAAGTGCTCAGCCACTTCTTCAAAAATTTCACAGATATATTTACCTGGCCCCCAAACTTTAGACGCTTCACTTTCTTTCACGCCAACCGCTTTTGCCATTGCTTTGATTGCATCGAAGTTATTTTCAGGGTCACGTAAAGCTGCTTCATCAAGCTGCTCTGCTCCACGATGATCTTTGCCATATTGTAAAATTGCATCAACCATTGACAAGCGCGCAAATGGCTTGCCAAGGTCATAGAATTTTTCTTCTACCACTTCGCCTTCAGCATTTTTAACGGTATTACGAATAGTGGTAGTACCTAATACGTCTTGGGCAATAGTACGTAACATTTCTTCGGTGGTGTTCATCAAGTCATGATAATCAGCGTATGCTTGATAAAACTCAATCATAGTGAATTCTGGATTATGACGTGTTGAAATACCTTCATTACGGAAACTACGGTTAATTTCAAAAACGCGGTCAAAACCACCAACCACTAAACGTTTTAAATTAAGCTCTGGCGCAATACGTAAATACATATCAAGGTCAAAAGTATTATGATGCGTCATAAAAGGTTTAGCGGTAGCGCCACCTGGTATGATTTGTAACATAGGTGTTTCAACTTCCATAAAGTCACGCTGCGTTAAAAAGTTACGAATACCCGCAACAATTTTAGAACGCATTTTAAAGGTATTACGAGTATCTTCATTGATAATTAAATCAATATAACGTTGGCGGTACTTGGTTTCTTGATCTGACAAACCATGAAATTTTTCTGGTAATGGGCGTAATGATTTGGTTAATAAAGAGTATTCATTCATGTTCACGTAAAGATCACCTTTACCTGATTTATGTAAAATACCTTTAATACCAACAATGTCACCAACGTCTAACGAGCCCCATTTAGCTCTTATTTCTTTTTGTACTGTTTTTTCAGCATAACCTTGAATACGACCTGACGAGTCTTGTATTACTAAAAATGGTCCACGCTTAGCCATAACACGACCAGCAATAGCATAAGTAACCTGCAACTCTTCAAGTTCTTCTTTAGTTTTCTCACCATGCTCAGCTTGAATATCAGCGGCTAAATGCTCACGATTAAAATCGTTAGGAAAACCATTAGCAGAAGAATTAGAGCGAATTTTTTCAAGCTTTACACGACGCTCAGCAATCAGTTTATTTTCATCTTGTGCTACGGGTGTATTATTTGCTTTGTCTGTCATTTTATTTCTCGTGGTTATCTTTAATTTTTCAATGTAATTAATTATTTGTTGTTAGCTTCGTTTAGTTAAAATTAAAGCTTAACACTACAAACCAGATTTTAAACTGGCTTCTAAAAACTTATCTAAATCGCCATCTAAAACCGCTTGGGTATTACGGTTTTCAACGCCGGTTCGTAAATCTTTAATGCGACTGTCGTCTAATACGTATGAACGTATTTGACTGCCCCAGCCGATATCTGATTTACCGTCTTCTAATTCTTGTTTACCTTCATTTTGCTTATGCAATTCCATTTCATAAAGCTTAGCTTTAAGCAACTTCATCGCAGTCGCACGGTTTTTATGCTGAGAGCGATCAGCCTGACAAGCCACCACAGCCCCTGTAGGCTCATGGGTAATTCGAATCGCAGAATCAGTTTTATTAACATGTTGACCACCTGCGCCAGAAGCACGGAACGTATCAATACGTAGATCAGCAGGATTAATGTCAATTTCAATATTATCGTCAATTTCAGGGTAAATAAAAGCAGAGGCAAAAGACGTATGACGACGACCACTTGAATCAAACGGTGATTTTCGTACTAAACGATGCACACCAGTTTCGGTTCGCAACCAACCATAAGCATATTCACCAGTATATTTTATTGTACAGCCTTTAATGCCCGCAACATCGCCATCAGTAACTTCAATAGCTTCGGTTTTATAACCGTGCGCTTCACCCCAACGTAAGTACATGCGCATTAGCATTTCTGCCCAATCTTGTGCTTCTGTACCGCCAGATCCTGACTGAATATCTAAATAACAGCTATTTGCATCTTGATCGCCAGAAAACATCCGGCGAAATTCCAATTTTTCTAAACTTTTTTCTAATGTCTTTATTTCGTTTATTGCATCATCAAAAGTTTCTTCGTCATCTTCTTCAACAGCGAGTTCAACTAACCCTTCGATGTCTTCACAGCCAGCGTCCATTTCATCAATGGTTTCAACTATTGCTTCAAGCGATGAGCGTTCTTTTCCTAACGCTTGCGCGCGCTCAGGTTCATTCCATACTTCTGGCGACTCTAATTCGCGAACAACTTCAACTAAGCGTTCTGATCTTTGGTCGTAGTCAAAGGTACCCCCGAAGCATATCTGTACGCTGTCGGATGTCTTTAATTTTGTTTAGCAGTGGATTTACTTCAAGCATAGGTTATCAATTTCTACATATTCTAAAAGAAGGTGAAAATAATCGCGCATTGTAGCTTAATTAGCCTAGCAAATAAACGAATGGATAAGGGCAAATATTGAAATTTATACGAATTTTCGCATAAATATTAAGGCTCATTCAGTATGGCTTTCTATGTATTCAATCATTAATTGAACAGACTTTTTCCCACGAAATTCATTAATATCCAAACGATAAGCTAAATGGACCTTTTTAATACTATGATTTGGCCATTTTTTGACATCAACATTGAATGCAATACCATCAAATAATTGATTGTCCTTTTGCACAACAAGTTTAAGATGCTTCTCACCAACTATGCGCTGCTGAATTAGAGTAAAAACATCATCAAAAACAGGCTCCGCAAAGTTTTGTCCCCAAGGACCAGAGTCTCGAATGATTTGTGCAAATACCAAAGTCATATCATTTATCGATAAAGCACCATCAGAGTATAACTTCCCTGCTAATAATTCAGTATCAAGCCACTGTTGTGCATAACGTTGAAATAATTGTTGAAACTGCTCAAAATCAGCTCTTGCTATAGATAAACCAGCTGCCATCGCATGACCACCAAACTTATGAATAATATCAGGATGCTGGCTGTCAATATGCTCAATTAAATCACGAATATGTAAACCAGGAATAGAGCGAGCAGAGCCTTTAATTTCATCGCCTTTTTCTGCAGCAGCAAAAACAATACTTGGACGGTGAAACTTCTCTTTTAATCGGCCTGCGACGATACCGATCACTCCTTGATGCCACTCAGGGTGAAACAAGGCAATAGCGTAAGGTAGATTGTTTTCACCAAAATTAAGCTGTTTCATAATTGTTTCAGCTTCTTGTTGCATACCTTGCTCTATTTCCCTACGAGCCTTATTTAAATCATCAAGCTCTGCTGCCATTATTCTTGCACTTGATAGGTCATCAGCAAGTAAACAGTTTATCCCATATGACATATCATCCAAGCGGCCAGCGGCATTAATTCTTGGGCCGAGAGCAAAGCCAAAGTCACTTGCGGTTAAACATGATTGATTCTTTCCTGCAACTTCGATCAAAGCTTGAATCCCTGGCCTAGTAACACCTGCTCTGATACGTTTTAACCCTTGTTCAACCAAAATTCTATTATTAGCATCCAGTGAAACAACATCAGCAACAGTACCTAATGCAACTAAATCAAGTAACTGAGCAATATTTGGCTCTTGTATCTCCTTCTCAATAAACCAATTTTTATCTCGCAAATATTTTCGCATTGCCAACATAAAATAAAATGCAACCCCCACTCCAGCGAGTGCTTTACTGGCAAAGGAACAACCTACTTGATTAGGATTAATAATTGCGTCAGCTTCGGGTATTACTTTACCAGGTAAATGATGGTCTGTAATAATGACCATTAGGCCTAATGATTTAGCTCGTTTAACTCCCGCGATACAACTTATTCCATTATCGACAGTAATAAGCAATTGCGCTCCTTGCTCTGCTGCTATATCAACAATCTCTGGAGTTAGTCCATACCCATACTCAAAGCGATTAGGCACTAAAAAATGATGGTTCTGACTTCCCAGCATAGATAAAGCACTCATCATTAAAGCTGTACTAGTGGCACCATCGGCATCAAAGTCGCCAATAATAAAAATGCTTAATTCGTCTTGCAATGCTTCATATAGAACGTTACTCGCTCCATCTATTCCACTCAGTGAATCGACAGCGATTAACTGATTGGTTTTTAGTAATAGCTCCTCATTAGACTTAACACCTCGACTTGCATAAATCTGTCTAATAACCGAATTTAATTCAACGGGTAAGAAATCATCTGCAGTCTTCTCACGTCGTATTATTTTTTTAATCATGAAAGCTATTTACCTAAATAGTTGATAACGGAATGACTCTATTTAACTTTGCGATTGTATATTCTTTAAAATATACATTAGCTCTCTAGGATCCCTATAACCAGGTAACATAGAGCCATTTTCAAAAATAACGACTGGAGTTGAATTAACGCCAATTTGGCGGCCAAAATTAAACTCAGCTTCTATTGGGGAGTCACATATTCTCTGGGCAACTGAAGAGCCAAGTTTTGCTTTAGTTAATGCCACCTGAGGATCTTCATGACACCAAATTGAACGTAAATCTTTAAAACCTTGAGAAAGCTTGCCTAATCGGTCTTTGATTCCTGAACGAGGATATGGAAGGTAACGTACAGTAATTCCTTTAGCATTTAATTCATCAAGTTCTTTATGCATTTTTCGGCAATAACCACAAGTAATGTCTGTAAAAACAGTGATTACATATTTCTCGTCTTTGGCAGGAAATATAATCATGTCATCTTTAAACTGTTTCATTCCCGAAATACGAACTTGCGCTAAACTATCATCGGTATGATTAACAATATTTTTTGTTAAACCGTATAACTTCCCTTGCAGCAAAAATTTACCATCCTCAGTTGCATAAACAATCCCTTTATTGGTTATCATTTCAACCATTCCAGGCATTGGGGAAGATTTAATAGAGTTAATATCCAAACCTAATTTGAGCTCAAGACTCTCTTTTAACTGATAAAACTCTGTGTGCTGCTTTAATTCTTCAGTCGATTGAGCAATAGAAGCAGCAAAGGGATTTACTAAAAAAATAAAAATAAATAAAAAATATTGTTTAAACATAAAAACTCTTTTTAGGGGATACTTGCCTATTACAAGTGAAAATGACTATAACCGACAAACTTGCATAAAATTACAATTAAAGAAGGAGACATTCAATCAAAGGATAATTGTTAATAAATAAACGCAATTAAATTTAATTAACAAACCCATACCAACAATATACTACCTCAGTTCCCCTTAAGAGTAGAGAGCAATTCAAATAATTTCACTCACATACTCATAGCTCTACAGAAAAGTCGATCAGCATGATAATTTTTTATAATAGGTAACGGGTTTAAATGACAATAAAAATAAGACAATGCTATCGCCGAAACATCACTATTCTCTCAGAAATTATTAAACAACACACAGCAAAAAGCCCGCTACAGTGTAGCGGGCTTTTCTTAATAGAAGCTTAGCAATGACCTACTCTCACATGGGAACTCCCACACTACCATCGGCGCAACTGCGTTTCACTTCTGAGTTCGGAATGGGATCAGGTGGGGCCACAGCGCTATTGTCGCTAAACAAAA
>Ga0209396_1000428_pt1 | contig 50685 bp, 50 predicted proteins | sample GOMGulsemesocosm_6_FD_184638 | JGI IMG/M metagenome (GOLD analysis project Ga0209396, IMG submission 184638) | Methane-oxidizing microbial communities from mesocosms in the Gulf of Mexico - GOM8C Gulf of Mexico (SPAdes) (version 2) | ecosystem: Environmental > Aquatic > Marine > Cold seeps...
AAACATTAGAATGGCAAGACTCGGCAGTAGAAGGCGCACACCGTTTCCTACGTCGTATCTGGACACTTGCTTACAGCCACATCAGCAAAGGCGAAGTTGCAGATCTAGACGTTGCAGCACTTAATGGCAAGCAAAAAGAACTACGTCGCGAGCTTCATAAGACAATTGCTAAGGTATCTGATGATATCGAACGTCGTCAAACGTTCAACACGGCGATTGCTTCTGTAATGGAACTAATGAACAAGCTAACTAAAGCACCTCAAGAAGCAGAGCAAGATCGCGCTCTACTTCAAGAAGCATTAGTTGCTGTTGTTCGTCTACTTGCACCTATCACTCCGCACATCTGTTTTGAACTGTGGGGTAAATTAGGTCAAGAAGGTAACATCGACGCAGCACTATGGCCTGTAGCAGACCAAGCAGCAATGGTTGAATCTGAAAAATTAATCATCGTACAAGTAAACGGTAAGCTGCGTGCTAAATTAACAGTACCAGCAGACGCTACTCGAGAAACAGTTGAAGCACTTGCTAACGCTGACGAAAACGTGACTAAATTTACTGACGGAAAAACAGTACGTAAAGTTATTTTCGTACCAGGTAAACTACTTAACATCGTAGCAAATTAAGGTTGCTAATTAAGGTTGCTAATTAATTATTACCGTTAATGAGTTAGTCGGTTGTTCTATCTGCTTATCAGATAGCTATTTATTCAGTTCATATTTAGCTGAGTAAATCAGACAAAATATAGCCCTAGTTTGCCCTTTTATTTCTATTCGGGTGACTAGGGCTTTTTTGTTGCTTAATTATGTGTAAAATTACCTTCATTCTTTTTAGCTAAATTCTCTAATAGTGGACATCATGATCAAATCATCACTGTATAAACGCCTTATCCAGCTAACTAGCACTGTGTTTCTTTTTTCCTTACTCAGCGGCTGCGGCTTTCACCTTAAACAAAGCTACAACATAGCACCTGAACTCGAAAATATTACGTTAGTATCTGCCAAGTATTCAGAGTTAACCCGCTTTATTAAACAAGAACTACGCTATAGCCAAATTAATTTAATCACCGCTCCAACTGACTCTACGCCAGTACTGAAGATTGCTTCAGAAACAAGTAAATCTCGTACCGTGTCTTTATATAATGACGCCTCAGCAGCAGAATATGAACGCGGCTATGAAGTTAAAATTGAAGTTAAATTGCCCAATCAAGATCCGCAATATTTCACCATTGCTCTACAACGTGATCAATTAAACAACTCGCAAGAAGCATTAGCTAGCTCACGTGAAGCAGAGCTATTACAAAAAGAGTTGCGTCAAACTGCAGCGAAACAGATCGTAAGAACCCTAAGTCAAGTCGTGATTGCACCATATACTGCAACCGCAATACCTGCAGCCATAACCCCCGCTCCAGCACTAGATAAGTAAAACAATAATGCGCGTTTATCCAGAACAACTTGAGCAATATTTAAAAACTGAAATAAAACCCTGTTATTTGATCTTTGGTGAAGAACCATTATTACAAATGGAAGCCATTGAACAGATCAAAACAGCAGCAAAGAAAGTCGGCTTTGACGAGCATCATAAATTTCATGCCGACCCGATCTTAGATTGGCCAGAAGTATTTAATGCCTGTCAGTCAATGTCGTTATTTTCCAGTCGTCAGACTGTCGAAATAATTTTCGATAAACGTCCAAGTAAAGATGATATTAGCCAACTTAATTCATTATTCGGCTTATTAAATCCAGATCTTATCTTGATCCTATGTGGTCCCTATCTCACTAAAGCCCAGCAGCAAGCGAAGTGGTTTACCCAATACTTTAAATCGGGTTTGTTCTTACCAGTAAGTCATCCGGAAGGTCGTTTTTTTGCTAACTGGATGCGCCATCGTTTAAAACGTTTGCAGCTCGATGCTCAACCGGATGCAATTACTCTGCTTTGCCGCAGTTTTGAAGGTAACTTACTGGCTGCAAAACAAGAAATTGATAAGCTCGCGTTATTGTTTCCAGGGCAAATATTAAGCTTGCCGCAAGTTGAAGAAACCATTACTCAGCATTCGCATTTCAGTAGTTTTCAATTAACTGATGCCTTATTGGCAGGCAAGGTGAACCGTGCCCAGCGTATTTTACAGCAACTGAAATCTGAAGGCGTCGACCCAATTATTATTAATTGGTCACTGAATAAAGAAATCAAACAGCTTTACCAATACAGCGTGTTGCAGCAGCAAGGTATCTCCATTGCTGATGAAATGAAAAAACAGCGTATTTGGGCTACTCGTCAACAGATCTTAAGCGCTTGTTTAAGTCGATTATCGTTAGTGAAATTAGAGCAGATGCTGCAACTTTGCAGCTATGTTGATACCGCAATTAAAACCAATGCGACGATAGACCCTTGGCTATCTTTGCAAATGCTCAGTATTAGCTTTGCCGATTCTAATTTACTGCCTAATTTTCATCACGCCGAGCTTATGTAATGTCAGTATCGAAGTTAATGCCAGAGCAGAAAATAATGGCTAGTAAGGATGCCATTGGTATTTTAGGTGGTACCTTTGATCCGATTCATAATGGTCATTTACGCCCTTGTCTCGATCTACTACAGCAGCTTGAACTTGCTGAAATCAAATTACTGCCTAATCATATTCCGCCGCATAAAGCCGTGCCGGGCTCTAGCTCGGCACATCGTTTAGCTATGGTGGAATTGGCCGTGCAAGATTGCCCTGAGATAACCATTGATGAACGCGAGTTGCGCAGAGATAAAGCTTCTTACACCATAGATACCCTAATTGAATTAGCGCAGGATTATCCAGACACGCCGATTTGTTTTTTAATTGGCATGGACTCGCTTAATAGCTTACATACTTGGTATCGCTGGCAAGAGCTTTTAGATTATTGTCATCTTGTTGTAAGTTATCGTCCAGGTTACCAATTTGAGCTTGCAACGGAAGTTCAAGCTATTTTTGAGCGCGTTAAAACGACAGATCACAATACCATCCATAGTCAGCGTCATGGTCACATCTTATTATGGCCAAGCACTCAGCTCGATATATCCGCGACCAGAATTAGATTTTTGATAAAAAACCAACAAAATCCTATGTTTCTATTGCCTGAAAAGGTTTTAACTTACATCAAGCATCACAATTTATATATTTAGGCATAATTCGCTGTTATAATTAGTGGTTAACTCGATAAAGTTCCTTTGGAGGACCCTTGCAAATTTCAGAGCTGCAAGCATTTGTAATAGATAAAATTGAAGATATGAAAGCCCGTGATATTCAAGTAATTGATGTTAAGGGTAAATCACCTATCACTGACATACTGATTGTTTGTACTGGCTCATCTAAGACCCACGTAAAAGCAATTTCAAGTAACTTATACTTAGAAGCTAAAAGTGCAGAAATAACTGTATTAGGCATCGAAGGTAAAGAAGAAAGTGAATGGGTATTGGTTGACCTTGGCGATATCGTTGTGCATGTAATGCAACAACATGCTCGTGATAACTACCAACTAGAACAACTTTGGCAGTCTGCTGAGGCTTAGTCAAATATGAAAATTCAGCTAGTTGCTGTCGGCACTAAAATGCCAGCGTGGGTGGAAAGCGGTTATAAAGAATATGCTCGTCGTTTCCCAAAAGATATGCCATTAGAATTGATCGAAATAACAGCTGGTAAACGCGGTAAAAACGCCGATATCAAGCGTATTTTAGAAGTCGAAGGCGTAAAAACCATGCAAGCGATTCCAAAAGGTAATCGCATTGTTACTCTTGAAGTAACAGGCAAACCTTGGACTACGGAACACTTAGCAGTTGAATTAGATAAATGGAAGCATGATGGTCGTGACGTCAGTATTCTTATTGGCGGCCCAGAAGGACTAGCACCAGAGTGCATTCAAGCATCAGAACAACGTTGGTCACTATCAGCACTAACGCTACCCCACCCTATGGTTCGCGTTATTATGGCTGAAGCCCTTTACCGAGCATGGAGTGTTACCACTAATCACCCTTATCACAGAGAGTAATTATTAGTGGCACGGACGCAACGTATTGCTTTACGAGATCATTTAGCGGAGTCGGCTTTATTTACCCGACGCGCCTTGGTCTCGTTTATTTTTGTCTTATCAGTAATTGGCTTATTGCTGGGTAATCTTTATTACCTACAAGTTGATTCTTACCAAGCTTATCAAACCCGCTCTAATGAAAATCGCATAAAACTCGTTCCCATAGCTCCTAACCGCGGTCTGATTTACGATCGTAACGGCGTATTACTTGCCGAGAATAGACCCATCTATAGCTTAGATATATTGCCAGAAAAAATTAAAGATATGGATAAAACCATCCAAGATCTGGCAACATTATTAACGCTCAGCGAAGATAATATTAAAGATATACAAAGACGTTTAAAACGCGCTCGTCGCTTTAAACAAGTAGCGATTGTGCCTAAATTAACCGAACAACAAGTCGCTATTTTCTCTGTGCAAAAATACCGTTTTCCTAATGTAGCCGTGAATGCCCGTCTTAAGCGACACTACCCTTACGGTGATGCGTTAACTCATGCATTGGGTTATGTTGCCCGTATTAATAGCAAAGATCTCAAACGTATAGAAAAAAATGGCTTAAAGTCAGTTTATACCGCTACTTATGATATTGGTAAGCAAGGTATTGAGAAGTACTATGAAGATGTTTTACACGGCAAACCCGGCTTTAAAGAAGTTGAAGTGAACAACCGTGGCCGCATCATAAAAACCCTAAAAGTAACACCGCCAGTGCCTGGCAGTAATGTCTACTTAAATATCGATATTCGCCTGCAGTTAAAAGCGCAACAAGAACTCGCAGGTCGCCGTGGCGCGATCGTTTTACTCGCCCCTGAAACGGGGGAAGTATTAGCGATGGTCTCTAGCCCGAGTTACGATCCAAACCTCTTCGTACATGGCATCAGCAGCAAAGCTTACAATGCATTATTACAGTCTAAAGATCGCCCGCTAATTAACCGTGCGACTCAAGGTCGTTATCCACCTGCATCTACAGTCAAACCACAATTGGCGATTCTAGGATTAGAAGACGGCGCGATCACTGAAAAGACCATTATTAACGATCGAGGGTGGTTCCAAATTCCAAATACCAAGCGTAAGTTCCGAGATTGGAAACGTTGGGGACACGGTAAAATCAATGTCTATAAAGCCCTTGAACAATCTTCAGATACCTTCTTTTACAATCTTTCTTACAACGTTGGTATTGATAAAATCAATACATTCATGACTGAGTTTGGCTTTGGTCAATACACAGGAATAGATATTAAAGAAGAAACCGATGCCATCATGCCATCACGAGGTTGGAAGCGATCGCGTTACAATCAACCTTGGTATCAAGGCGATACGATATCAGTAGGTATTGGTCAAGGTTATTGGACTGCCACTCCAATTCAGCTCGCTAAAGCGACAGCGATTGTGGCAAGTGAAGGCTTACGTCCTATTCCCCAATTAGTTAAAGATATTAAATATACGGATGATCGCACTTTCCAACCAGTAATCGAGCTACCACCGCTAAAACTGAAAGATAAAGCCCATTGGCAAGTCGCTAAAGATGGCATGGAAGGCGTAGTAACCAAGATCAACGGTACCGCTCGTAGAGCATTCTCTAAGACGCTATATACTGTAGCCGGTAAATCAGGCACAGCGCAGCTTTATCAGCTCGGTGAAGAGAAATACGATGCCAGCAAAATCCGTGAACGCTTACGTGATAACGCCATGTTTGTAGCATTTGCCCCTGTAAAAAGACCGGAAGTATCAGCCACAATCATCCTAGAAAATGCCGGTGGCGGTAGCTCGCAAGCTGCACCGCTAGCCCGCTCGCTATTCGATGTTTATTTTGCAACTAAGGATAAGTAATGCCTGATCGTCGCCATCATGATAATTTATGGTTCAAACTACACATCGACTTTCCACTACTGTTCGGTTTGCTAAGCTTGATGGGCGTAAGCCTAGTCGTATTATACAGTGCCGGCGGCGCAGATATTGCCTTAATGGAAAGGCAAGTAGTGCGCATGTTATTAGCATTAGTTGTCATGTTAGTCATGGCACAAATATCCCCTTCTACTTATCGAAAATGGGCTTTTCCAGTATTTACTATCGGGACGTTAATGCTGGTGTCGGTGTTACTGTTTGGCTCTATGGGTAAAGGTGCTCAGCGTTGGATTGATCTTGGCTTTACTAAGTTTCAGCCATCAGAAATTATGAAACTCATCATGCCATTAGCAATTGCTAAATTCATGAGTAACCGCCCTATTCCTGCAAAATTAAACACCGTGACTTTAACTTTTATTTTGGTTTTGATCCCGACACTGTTAATTGCCAAGCAACCGGATCTCGGTACTTCTTTGCTAGTATCAGCTTCCGGACTATTTGTTATTTTCTTAGCTGGTATGTCATGGCGTTTGGTTACCGCGGCATTAGCCTTAGTTTCAGCATTTATTCCGGTGCTTTGGTATTTCTTAATGCGCCCGTATCAAAAACAGCGTGTACTGACGTTTTTAAACCCAGAAAGCGATCCTTTAGGCTCTGGTTACCATATTATTCAGTCTAAAATTGCGATTGGCTCAGGTGGTTTTTGGGGTAAAGGCTGGTTATCAGGCACTCAATCTCAGCTAGATTTCTTACCGGAACGCCATACCGATTTTATTTTTGCAGTTTTTAGTGAAGAATTTGGATTATTTGGTGTCATATTACTACTGTCGCTTTATTTATTCATTATTTGCCGCGGTTTAATCATCGCAGCACAAGGACAACGCTCGTTTGAGCGCTTAGTAGCAGGCAGTATTACATTAACATTTTTCATCTACTTGTTTGTAAATATAGGTATGGTGAGTGGTTTATTACCCGTTGTCGGTGTACCGTTACCTTTAATTAGCTACGGCGGCACTTCAATGGTGACTTTAATGGCTGGTTTTGGCATTCTAATGTCAATCAGGACACATCGTCATTTAAGATAAAGGAAATGCATAGGATGCTAGGAAAAAAGGTTTTATTTCTGCTAGGTTTAGCAGCGTTTCAAGTTAATAGTTCCGAGTTATCAGCTGAGCATCAACAATGGGTTAGTGAGTTAAGTGATAAATATGAGATTTCTGAAAAAGTGATCACAGATGCAATCACCCAAGCTAATTTTGATGAAACAGTTATCACCAAAATACAAACGCCATGGGAGCGTAAACCCTGGTACAAATACTCACCTATCTTCATTACTGAAAGTCGTATTAATAAAGGTGTGGAATACTGGCAAAAACACGAAGACGTATTAGCCAAAGCGTCGAGTCAATACGGTGTACCAGCACAAGTTATTGTTGCTATTACTGGTGTGGAAACTTTCTACGGAAAATACAAAGGCAATATCTCGGTATTAGACTCTCTGTACACACTTGGTTTTAATTATCCGAAACGTGGTAAATTCTTCCGCAGTGAGTTCGCACAATTTATCAAACTCAGTAAACAACAAAGCTGGGATATAAAAGATGTGAAAGGCTCTTACGCAGGCGCTATGGGTTTAGGGCAGTTTATCTCATCAAGTTATTTACATTATGGTGTCGATTTCTCGGGTGATGGTTATATCGATATGATCAACGACCCAAGCGATGCTATCGGCAGTATTGCCAACTATTTCAACAAACATAAATGGCGTGATGGTGAAGCCGTTGCTTACCCGGTTACCTTGTCTGCTACCACAGATACTAGTGGCTTATTGAGTAAATCATTAAAAATATCTGATACTTGGGGCGATTTACAAGAAGCAGGCCTCAAGCTAAATGACAGCAGTTATAGTGTGTCAATTACAGCCGATACACCCGCCAAATTATTGAAGTTACAACAAGAGAGCAGTGACGAATACTGGGTGTATTTTGATAATTTCTATACCATCACTCGTTATAATCACAGCCCACTTTACGCAATGGCAGTATTTCAATTAAGTGAAAAAATTAAGCAAGCTAAAGATGCGAAGTAACTACTTACTGGTTATTGCCAGCTGTTTATTACTCAGTGCTTGTTCTAGCTCCCGTTATCGGATCAGCCAAGATCATGCTCCGAGTAATATCCCTGAGTTAGAAAATGTCGCCGATGCAGTGCCCGTAGTCCAGCCGTACAGTCATTATGCTAATCGAGATTATACCGTTCGAGGTAAACGCTATCAGGTATGGCGAGATATTGATAAACTAGCTCAAACCGGCAAAGCATCATGGTACGGCAAAAAGTTTCACGGTCATAAGACCTCAAATGGAGAGATTTATGATATGTTCTCCATGTCAGCTGCACATAAAAATTTACCACTGCCAAGCTTTGTGAGAGTCACAAACCTAGCCAATGATAAGAGTGTCATTGTCCGTGTTAATGATCGCGGCCCCTTTCACGCAGAGCGCATTATTGATTTGTCTTACGCAGCGGCATATAAGCTCGATATGCTAAAGTCTGGCACAGCCAATGTAGAGATTGAATTAATCATTCCGGATGCAGGGGAAAGCACTGAGATATCTCCTGAAATACAATGGTTTATCCAAATACTCGCCTCTCGAAATAAGACGAAAACACAGCAAATTGCCGAGCAAATCAGCAATAAACACAATGTCGACAACAGATTAGCCGATAATAACGGATTATATCGCCTGCAAGTCGGCCCAATAAGTGACATAAGTAAAGCACAGCAGTTATTATTACAACTACAGCAGCAATACAGCAGTGCGTATTTGTTTGAGGAACTTTCGACTAGTTCAAGACTCAACAAATAAACGTAAATAAACAGCAGTCACTTGCTGAGTTTGATAGACTCGGCGAGATACCTAATTAAATTAACTAAACATAGTGACGTGACCCGTGGCAATTCAATTAAAAAAACTTATTCTTACGACCTTTGCAATCGCGAGCTTTTCGTTAAGTGCAGCACCGCGTGTTATTCCGGATGCACCAAACATTGCAGCAAAATCTTTCATCTTAATTGATTTTGATTCAGGTAAAGTTATTGCCGAAAAAAATGCAGATAAGATCCTAGAACCAGCAAGTTTAACCAAGATGATGACCAGTTATGTTATTGGTCAAGAGCTTACAGCGGGTAATATTAACCTTAGCGATGAAGTAACGATCAGTAAAAATGCTTGGGCGAAAAACTTCCCTGATTCATCAAAGATGTTCATTGAAGTCGGTAAAGTTGTTACCGTTGAAAAACTGAACCAAGGCATTATCGTACAATCAGGTAATGACGCTTGTGTTGCTATGGCAGAGCATATTGCCGGAACTGAAGGTGCATTTGCCCAATTAATGAATTCATGGAGCAAGCAATTGGGTATGGAGAATACTCACTTTGTAAATAGTCATGGTTTAGATAGCTCTGAACACTATACAACAGCGCGTGATATGGCGACATTAGGTCAAGCCTTGATCCGTGATGTACCAGAAGAATACCGCATTTATTCACAGAAGAAATTCACTTATAACGGCATCACCCAATACAACCGTAACGGTTTGTTATGGGATAAAAACATGAAAGTTGACGGCATCAAAACCGGTCACACATCAAAAGCGGGTTATAACCTAGTAGCTTCAGCAACCAAAGATAACATGCGTCTAATTTCAGTGGTAATGGGAACGAAGACAGCTGATGCACGTAAAAACGAAAGCAGAAAATTACTCAGTTTTGGTTTCCGTTTCTTCGAAACAGTAACATTGCACGAAGCCAATACCAGCATTGTTGAAGAACGAGTATGGATGGGTACGCAGGAGCAAGTTAAATTAGGTCTGGCAGATAAACTGACAATGACAGTGCCACGAGGCAATGCTAAAAATCTAACCGCAAGCTTTGAAATCCAGAAAGAACTCAGTGCACCTATCACCAAGGGTGATGTGGTCGGTAAAATCTTCTACAACTTAAACGACGAAGAAATTGCTCAAGTGGAGTTAATTGCCTTAGAAGACGTAGAGTTAGGCAGTTGGTTTAGCCGTTTAATTGATTATTTCAAATTATTATTAGCTAGCTTTCTTGCATAAGACTTCCCCTCGCTAGCTTAGCCGATTATAATTACCCAAACAAAGGAGGCATTTGCCTCCTTTGCCATTATTATAAAGGTGCGAGCAAACACATGTCTTTAGATACTAAATTTGACGAACTACTTGAATTCCCATGTCTTTTTAACTTCAAGGTCATTGGTAGTACAGACCCAAAACTGCAAGATAATATCGTGGCAGTAGCGCAACAGTTCGTGAAGGGTAATTACTCTCCAAAATCGAAACAGAGCAGTAAAGGCACTTACGACTCGGTCACCATCAAGGTTAAAGTTCAAGATAAAGAGCAAGTTGAAAGCATGTATATCGCTTTTGGTGAAATCCCAGGTGTCGTACGCGTTTTATAATTTACTGCGTTTTATTATTCACTTAATTACCGAGTAACGGCTAGTTTAAAAATAACAGTCGTAAGAGGCTATTTGTAAAATATGAGTCAATCGCCAAAGATAGCAAAATCACAACCGGATACAGAAACGGCGCATAATATTATTATCCGCCAATTAGGGCGTCAGCCTTACTCATCTATCTATGACGCAATGAAAACATTCACAGAAGAGCGTGATGAACATGATGCTGATGAGCTTTGGTTTGTGGAACATGATCCGGTATTCACTCAAGGCCAAGCCGGTAAGGCAGAGCATATTTTAGCGACGGGTGATATCCCAGTTGTACAAGCAGATCGTGGTGGTCAAGTCACCTACCATGGTCCTGGTCAACAAGTGGTCTATTTTCTGTTAGACATTAAACGTCGTAAGTTAGGTGTAAGAAACTTAGTCTCACATATTGAAAACGGTATCGTAGCAGCACTTGCTGACACGGGTATCGAAGCTTACCCACGACCGGATGCACCGGGCGTATATGTGGCAGAAAAGAAAATAGCCTCATTAGGCTTGAGGATAAGAAAAGGCCGTTCATTCCATGGTTTAGCACTAAACGTGAACATGGACTTAAGCCCTTTCTTACGCATTAACCCATGTGGTTATGCTGGTATGGAAATGACCCAAACGAGTGATCTTGGCGGTGCGAACAGCCTTGCTGAGATCCAACCTCAGTTAGTCGAACACCTGTGTTCACTACTTGGGTATGATCAATTAACATTTAAAGATGGATTAACAGAGCATGAGTAAAAGCGTTCGATTAGAGCCTGGTGTAAAACTGCGTGATGCAGATAAAATGGCTAAAATTCCAGTTAAAGTTATCGCCTGCGAACCTGAAGAGATTCTGCGTAAACCATCATGGATGAAGATCCGTTTGCCGAAAAGTTCTGCTCGTATCCAAGAAATCAAAGATGTTATGCGTGAAAACAAACTGCACTCAGTTTGTGAAGAAGCGTCATGTCCGAACCTTTCAGAATGTTTCAATCACGGAACTGCTACATTCATGATTATGGGGGCTATTTGCACACGTCGCTGCCCATTCTGCGATGTTGCACATGGTAAACCACTGTCTCTTGACCAAGATGAACCACTGAAATTAGCGCAAACTATCGCGAAAATGAAGCTGAAATACGTGGTTATCACCTCTGTAGATCGTGATGATTTACGTGACGGTGGTGCACAACATTTTGCTGATTGTATTCGTGAGATCCGCGCCTTAAATCCAAGCATCAAAATTGAAATCCTGGTTCCTGATTTCAAAGGTCGTATGGATAAAGCGCTAGAGATCCTGAACGAAACACCACCAGATGTATTTAACCATAATCTAGAAACTGCACCGCAACATTACAAAATGGCGCGTCCTGGTTCAGATTACCAATGGTCACTGCGTTTATTAAAACGCTTTAAAGAAATGCACCCAAACATACCGACTAAATCAGGTCTAATGATGGGTCTAGGTGAAACTAACGAAGAAATTGCAGAAGTCATTCAAGATTTGGCTGATCACGGTGTCACAATGTTAACACTGGGCCAATACCTGCAACCAAGTCGTCACCACTTACCAGTAAAACGTTACGTGCATCCAGATGATTTTGATGCACTTGGCGTACTCGCAAAAGAAGCTGGTTTTGACCACGCAGCCTGTGGTCCATTCGTACGTTCGTCGTACCATGCAGACTTGCAGGCGCAAGGTAAAGAGATCGTTTAATCTCTAGCTAAGCCGCAGACACGAAAAAGCCCGAATTGACATAATGTTAATTCGGGCTTTTTATTGCTCAATGATTTCTTATTGACGAATTAAACCGTCACCAATGGCAATCCATTTATAGGTCGTTAATTCTTCCAAGCCCATTGGCCCACGCGCATGCAATTTCTGCGTTGATACCGCCACTTCAGCGCCCAAACCAAATTGACTACCATCAGTAAAGCGCGTGCTAGCATTCACATACACAGCCGCAGAGTTAACCGCATTTAAGAAACGCGTTGTGTTAGCTAGGTTATCCGACAAGATCGCATCAGAGTGCTCTGTCGAATGCTCACGGATATGCACGATAGCTTCTTCAACATCATTAACCACTTTAATGCCCAGAACTAACGCTAACCATTCTTGATCAAAACAATCGGCAGTCGCCACATGGACATTTTTAGCATTCACATTTGATAACACGATATGTGCTTTTGGTTCAGCACGTAATTCGACACTGTTATTGGCCAAGCGTTCTGCTAATAAAGGTAAAAATGCTTCTGCGATATCTTTATGCACTAATACCGTATCTAACGCGTTACACGCTGAAGGGCGTTGCACTTTAGCGTTCTCAATAATTGCCAAGGCATTTTCGATATTAGCGGAAACATCAACGAAGGTATGACAAATACCCATACCGCCAGTGATCACAGGGATAGTGCTTTGCTCTTGGCATAAACGATGTAAGCCAGGACCGCCACGAGGGATGATCATATCTACGTATTTATCCATTTTCAGCAATTCAGTTACTAACTCACGATCTGGACTCGCAATCACTTGAATCGAATCTTTCGGTAAATCGGCTTTTTCTAACGCAATTTGAATAACGTTAACCAAGGCAAGATTTGAGTGAACAGTTTCTTTACCACCGCGCAAAATCGCTGCATTACCGGTTTTTAAACTCAACGCTGCAATATCTATGGTTACATTAGGACGAGCTTCATAAATAACACCCATCACGCCTAAAGGAATTCGGCGTTTAGATAGACGTAAGCCATTTTCTAACACCTTACCTTCCGACTCTGCGCCAACAGGATCAGGCAAGCTAATAACATTACGCACGTCGGCAATAATATCAGCAAGACGAGCTTCTGTTAGCAATAAACGGTCTAATAAGGCATCTGTTAATCCATTAGCCTTACCAGCATCAATATCTTGCGCATTAGCAGTTAAAATGGCGGCTTCATGGCTTTCTAGCTCACAAGCAATAAATTCCAGAGCAGCATTTTTTTGTGCTGTCGTTAATGTCGCTAATTCATAGCTAGCCGCTTTGGCTCTTTTTCCTAAATCTTGTATCATGGTATCTTCCTTAAAATAAAACTAAATCATCACGATGAATAGCAACTGCGCCAAAACCATAACCGAGTCTTTTCTCGATATCACCTGAGTGATAACCCGCAATTTGCTGTAATTCATCACTGGCATAACGGCAAATACCCCGTCCTAATGATTGACCATCTTCGTTCTGTAATTTGATCAGGTCGCCACGTTTAAATACCCCAGACACAGTCACTATGCCTTTTGGTAATAAACTACTGCCAGCGCCAATCACAGCTTTAGCTGCTCCTTTATCAATGACGACAGAGCCCGCAGGTGGAGGTCCAGCAAGGATCCACTGTTTACGGCTCTCCAGTGGCGACACGTTGGAAGGGAATAAAGTCCCGACACGCTCACCTGCTGCAATACGAATAACCACGTCTTCTTCGATACCCGCGGCAATCACGACATCGATACCAGCACGACATGCAATTTCAGCCGCTTGTAATTTCGTTGCCATACCGCCAGTGCCTAAACCACCGACACTGCCTCCCGCTAATTGGCGTAATTCGTCATCAATTTTGTCAACCACTTCGATTAACTTCGCATCTGGATTATTGCGAGGATCTGCAGTAAATAGACCTTTTTGATCAGTAAGCAAAATCAAGCTATCGGCTTTAGCCAAAATAGCTGCCAGCGCAGATAAGTTATCATTATCACCGACTTTTATCTCGGCAATAGCCACTGCATCGTTTTCATTAATGATTGGCACAATGCGATTTGCTAACAGCGCTTTCATGGTATCGCGCGCATTTAAAAAGCGTTCACGATCATCAAGATCTGCACGAGTCAGTAGCATTTGACCGACATTGAGGCCATAAATATTGAATAGACTTTGCCAAGTAAAAATAAGCTGACTTTGACCAACAGCGGCCAACATTTGCTTATTCGCCATGGTGGGGGGCAGTTCAGGAGCACCGAGATGTTCTCGCCCAGCAGCAATCGCTCCAGAGGTAACAACAATAATATCATGCCCTTGTTTATACAATTGCGCACACTGACGAACCAATTCAACCATGTGCGCACGATCTAACTGCGCCGTACCACTGGTTAAAACACTGGTTCCCAACTTCACCACTATGGTTTTCTTAGTCATCCAATTCATTCTCGTAACTTAGGTGATAAGTATTTTGACCTGTGGAATGGATTTATACAATAGCCGTGGCGGTATATGCTAAAACAAGGTAAAGATAGGAATAAACTCAGTAAAAATGCATAGAAAAAAAGCAAAAAATGCAGCTTTATAGCTGCATTTAGCATGGTACTAAATAGATTAAACTGTTATTTAATCAATTAAGCCGCCGATAAAATTAATGATTTAGCTAAGACAGGAGAAGGTTTGATTGGTAATGCCAGCTTATCCTGCAAGCAAGGTGAGAGTTTTTCATAGAACTTGGTTAATGAATTGCTGACTTGCTGCTTAAACTTAGCTGGAATTCGTTTTTGTTGCCAGATGCCTTTATCATTGTACAAGCCAAAGTGGTAATCATATTCGCACACATCATCCGTCACAGTCATTTCCATCCACCAGCCAAAGAACTGCCGTGTTTCAGGCTCAGCGGTAATATCCACGCACACAGTAAAGCAATCAAAAAAAAAGTATTCCGGTTGGCACTGTAGCTCTCTAAGATATGGACCTATTGCATTAAATACACGGATACGTTTACGGAAGAAAATTTTATTATGATCGGTAGGTACTGGCATAGGATGCTCTCTCTCTACTAGATTAGGACAACCAGCTTCGCAGAAAATATCCGTAAGATCCTTCATTTGATAGCTAAAGCATGTTTTTATCTGTCTAAAGAATGAATTTAAAACGACAGTTAGGTCTATTGTTAATACAAAAGACTGATTATTAATGGTACTTTCTACTGAGGGGATTGGCTGCTTTATAGCAGATACAAAAAACGCCAGCCTATGCTGACGTTTGACAATAAATCACAGCATTATTGTGCTGTAATCCACCTTATTTTCTAAGGTAATTAACCTTGCTTACAAATCGGGTCAACAAAATCAAATGTCATATCCCAAGGTAATTCAATCCAAGTATCTTGGCTGATTGCCACAACAAAATCATCAACTAGAGGTTCACCCATCGGTTTTGCGTATACAGTCACAAACTTAGCTTTTGGATACATAGCGCGGATCTTCTTCGCTGTTTCACCACTATCAACTAAGTCATCAATAATAATAAAACCTTCGCCGTCACCTGGTGCTGACTTTAGTACTGTCATATCACGTTGATGATCATGATCGTAACTTGAAATACATACAGTATCTACATGACGAAGCTCTAACTCACGAGCTAAGATAGCAGAAGGAACTAAGCCACCACGGCTTACTGCAATAATACCTTTCCACTGATCGGCTGGAAGCAGTTTACGAGCTAGCTTGCGCGTATCGCGCTGTAAATCATTCCAAGATACTATAAATTTATCACTCATTTCCTAACCCCTAAATACACTTATACCCACAAAGTAAAGTGTAACTGTGTAAGATCGCCGGCCGAGATAGTTGCATAAAAACAATACAAAACTAATGGCATACAAAAATTTTGCCAGCAAAGATACCAGCACAGCCCTGTAAGAACAAGTTAAACCCAACATATATCAGAAAATTACCATTATTTGATTGATTTTAACTACCAATATAGGAATATAGACAGCACATGAAAGAAGCTAGTCTTTTATCTCGCTATTTTTTTCGAACTTGCCTTTAGTCTCTTAAAAAACTAGCCCATCCTTCATATCATGCTAAATATGGTAACAATTTCAGTTAAGGAGCTACAAAGTGGCACAATTAAGTAATTTACAACCTCAAGTTGTTTGGAATATTTTTGAACAGATGTGTGCGCAACCTCGCCCATCGAAGCACGAAGAGAAAGTATCAGCATGGATCCAACAGTTAGCAAAAGAGCACAATGTTGAGCTTAAAGAAGATAAAGTCGGTAACTTAATCTTGCGTAAGCCAGCAACGAAAGGCATGGAAGACCGTAAAGGCGTCGTATTACAAGCGCACATGGACATGGTTCCACAGAAAAACTCAGATACAGAACATGACTTTATTAACGATCCTATCGATGCATTTGTTGATGGTGATTGGGTAACCGCACGCGGTACGACATTAGGTGCTGATAACGGTATCGGTTTGGCTGCAAGTCTAGCGGTTATTTTTTCTAACGATATCGAACATGGCCCACTTGAAGTGCTAGTGACTATCGATGAAGAAGCTGGCATGACAGGCGCATTCGGCCTTGAAGCGGGTTGGTTAGAAGGTGATATCCTACTAAACACAGATTCAGAAGATGAAGGCGAAGTTTACATGGGTTGCGCAGGCGGTATCGACGCTACGATTACTTTCCCATTAGAACGCGAAGAAACTCCAGCTGACCATCAAACATTTGAAATCTCTATCGCTGGTTTAAAAGGCGGTCACTCTGGTGTTGATATTCATCTTGGTCGCGGTAATGCCAACAAATTACTCGCACGTTTCTTAAAAGAAGCGGGTCGCGATATGGGTGTTCGTCTTGTTGAAATTAACGGCGGCTCACTGCGTAACGCAATTCCTCGTGAAGCATTTGCAGTTATCAGTGTTGCACCTGCACAGCGTGAAGAGTTTAAAGCATGCTTAGAGTTCTTTGCTAAAGCAATTAAAAATGAGCTTTCTGCAACAGAACCTGATTTCTCAATCACATTAATGCCAGTACCAAATGAACCGACAGTGATGACTCAAGATTGCCAAACTCGCCTGATTGCTGCACTTAACGGTGTATTCAATGGCGTAATGCGCATGAGTGACGAAATTGAAGGTGTAGTTGAAACATCATCTAACCTTGGTGTGATCCAATCTCGCGGTAAAACAGTTCACATTCAATGCCTGATCCGTTCTTTAGCTGATTCTTGCCGTATTGATGCACAAGAAATGATCGCATCAGTATTTGAACTAGCTGGCGCAGACGTATTATTTGACGGTGCTTACCCAGGTTGGAAACCAGATACTAGTTCACCTGTGATGAAAATCATGCGTGACGTATATGAAAAAGAATTTGGTTCAGTGCCAAAAATCATGGTTATCCATGCAGGTCTAGAATGTGGCTTATTCAAGACTTCATACCCAACGATGGACATGGCGTCATTTGGCCCAACTATCTGTTTCCCACATTCTCCGGACGAGAAAGTGAATATCGAAACAGTAGGCATGTTCTGGAAATACCTACTTGCGATCTTAAAAGCGATCCCAGCTAAGTAATCCTTACTTCTGAATATGGCTAACTCATTGACTGTTAGCCTATAGTTGTAATAATTATAATAAATAAGCCAAGTTTTGAACTTGGTTTATTTATATCTACCAAACAGAGAAACTATCTAGACACTTAGAATCCCAATATAAACCGCATAAAACCAGTCAGTGGTAATTACATGAATGAAATCTTAGAATTACAAACCAATCAAGTGTCCTTCATTAGTGGCTTAATGGCGGGTTTTTCCCTCACTATTGCGGCGCAAATCATTCGCAATAAAGAAACCAGTGTCCTTAGCACGATCTCCCTATTGATGTTTACCTTGGTATCTCTGCTATTTGTTATCGCGTTATATATTGACGTGCGATTAAGCATTGAAGTAGCAACGGTGACCGAATTTTCAGCACCAGTATTACAACAAATATCAGATATCCGTACTATCGGCACCAGCAGTGCCAGCATTGCTCTATTCCTATTTATCATAGCTATCGGCATGTTATCTTGGTTGCATTCTAAGTTAGCAGGTATTCTCGGCTCGCTACTTGCGCTGCTCTGCTTTGGCTTGATAATCATGGCAAAGCTGCGTATCGATGCTATTTCACAACTCTTAAACGCATAAAGCCCATGTTGTAATTTGCTACACTGTAACTATAATTCTCCCTTTATCTGCTAACTCAAGGCTATTTGCTCATGACGCTATTTCCCATAAAAAAAATAATCTCACTTTTAGCTCTTAGCGCCCTGCTTTCATTTAGCGCAGCAGCAAACGCAAACAATTCAACCACCCAAGACAACTGGGAAGACTCTAAGAAAGCCTTAGGTGAAGCGTGGGAGAAAACCAAAGAAGCCACAGAAAAAGCCCTTGATGCCGCCAAAGAAAAAACCGATGAGTTAGCCGAAAAAGGGACTGAAAACAGTGATGAGTGGATCGATTCATTAAAGAAAAATGCCGATAGCGGCTGGCAGAAAGCCAAAGACAAAGCTGACGAACTGCAAAAACAACTTAAGCAAAAATTAAAAGAATCAGAAAAGTCAGCCGCGCCAGAGCAAGCTCCAGCACAGGTAGAAGAAGCCATGCCCGAGTGGCAAAAAGCTTAACGACGCTAATCCGGCATAACAATCAGCCCTAGCTTCTCTAATAACTGCTCTTGCTGCCAAGCACAGATCTTCACGCCCGTTAAGTCAACGCGGCGAGGATCTAAACCATACAATTCACAATGACTCAGGTTGGCTCCCTGAATACGAAACTGGCTCCAACAATCTTCTGAAAATGATCCTCGGCTTAAATCAGATTCTTTAAAAGAAGCACCTTGCAGATTAGCGCCAATCCAGCGGTTTTCAAATAGGTCGCACTTTTCGATACATTGACGTTCAAAATTGGCATACGATAAATTGCAGCCAGTGATATAGGCAGAGCAGAAATACATCTTATGGCTAACTTGATTGACGAAGTTGGCTTGCATGAAATTCGCACCTTTCAAATCGCAATCGCGAAATTCGACACCGAAGCATTTCGCACCAGTAAAGTTCGCCATGGATAACTGGCAGTTCTTAAATGATGCATCCCGTAAATCGCAGTAATCAAAGTGGCAGCCCTCGATTTCACCACGCTCAATAAAAACACAACCGATAAAAGCAGCATCATGCAAATTAGCTCGCCCAAAATCACAGTTGTAAAACTGACAATCAGTGAAAGTCCGTGCGCTCAGATCCTGCCTTTTGAAATCGACATGATTGTATTCTTTATTATTTAATTCTAAATTTTCTAGCATAAATAGCCCCTGCTTTTAGTTACCCGCAGACTATCATTTACGAATCATTTAGCAACAAAAACAAAACCTGTAAAAACAACAACTTAAAACAGTTGAATTTGGCGTTCTAAGCCACCAAAACAGCGCTGTAAGACACTGTTTTAGAAATGATCGCACCAGCAACTATTGAAAATAGTTTATTGGGATTAGAGAGAGCTATACTCACAACTCATTTTTCCCCATCCAATCAAAAGCAGAAGCTAATTCAACCAAATCTCGATACTCATCTTTATCAATCGAAGAGTAACCTTTCTCTAGATAAATATATTTAAGCCAGAGTATTGAAGCATCATTTCCATTTATTGCTCCCTCTATATGACGTTTTTCACTACAGTGTTTAACAAGTTCTCTGGCTGCCTGCTCTAAAGGTGTTAATTCATCCTCTTTAAAGTCCCATAACATAAAAGAACCGGCACTTATCGACTCAAAGTGCACCGCAAATATTTTTTTTAAATACTCCAGTAAACTAAATTTATATTTGCCATTAGGATACGGATTTGCACATCTACTACTTGGCCCAGTCTCTAAATCTTTTACCAGAACAATCGGGTCAAAATCCATTGAAACCTCTCCATTTTTAACGGGTAGATTAATATCAAAAAACTCATTAAGGTAAGTATCTTGAGTCTTACCGCCTGCAAGGGTTTCTTTCCGTGTAAAATCACCTGCTACAACTTCCTCAAATAACTCATTATCTTTCTCTTTTAAACAGTGTAAAGTTGTCAGCATTAAGACATCAACACATGAATTCCTTGGCATATGTGCAATTGTTGCTATTAGTCTATCTGCAATTTGAATTGCAGTTCTGGCTGACACTTGAAATGCATTCAGCACGACAGAAATGTTTCGCAACGTATCCTTACCATCTGAATTGTAAGGCAGTAGCTCAATCCCTAAATCTTCTAAATAACTACCCGATAGTTTGTAAATATCACCATGGGCATCTAAAAAATTCTCAAGTTCAGGCGCCTTTAAACTAAATCGACTGTTAAAAAAACGTCCTAGATAGATTCGAGCATCGAATCCCTCACCATAAACAGCTTTTACTGCATGTTGTAACTGCTCGGTATCTGTTGCAACAACAAAAACTACACCCGGAATATCAAAGATATGCTTAATTGTTTCTAGCATTTCCACTGCATAACTTGGTCGACAACGGTCTAATTCATCAATAAAAATGAACGCAGGTAAGGACACTGGCTTGAGATCGGTAACAGCTTTAACCCAATCACTAACATTTGTCTTTAAGTTTGTGATTGCTTCACTTTTAGCTTCGTGCTCTTTAATCAGATGACTGACAGCTCCGGCAGCGGCAACGCTCATATCAACGTCCTGATTTTCACCCGCATTTTTTCCTATACTTTCAACACCGCCATTTTCTGTTTCACCAGCTTCCATGATCGCAACAGGATCGATGCCAAAAAACCGTTTTGACATACCACGCGCAATTCCCGGCGCAGCCGCTTTAAATAAGCCAATTAATTTAGTTGGTACAGTAAACTTATCTTCATCTCTTCCAGCTTGCTCTCTCAAACTTTTAATAATGGCTGATACGACCGTCATCAATGGATCTTCTGAATAGTCTTTTTCCCAAGCATCTACATAAACAACTGGATAATGTTCTTTTAGATCATCAGCCCAACGTTTAAGAAAATAGGTTTTACCTGAACCCCATTCAGAATTGAGATTCAGAACGTAATTCCGTTTTTGCTTTTCTTTGTCTCTAACATTATCAAACCCTTGTGAGGATAGAAATTTCGTTAAAAACTCTGCATATTTAGCTCGTTCTAATTTATCAGCAGGAAAATATTGGTTCGATATTGTCGTTTCATTATTCCAATTAATTTCTATTCTTTCAGACATGAGGAACTCCTTTAAGTGTTAAAAGATATATTGGGTAACACCTAATACAATTCAAATACTTAAAGAGTTTATTTATTCAGTAATCTCTAACAATCAAGACAAACTCACAAAACAAAAAAGCCACAATATCGCTATTGTGGCTTGGTACGTCGGAAGTGAGTTGGAATTAAATTCCGCTGCCTGCGACTTCGTCGTTATCTTCGTGTAGGCCGCATTCACGTTTGAGGCCGAAGAAACGGGTTTCCTCTTCGCTCATGCCGACTTGCAGAGGTTGCGATGTTTGCACATCACCAACAGAAACATAATTCTGTTCCCATAACGGATGATAATTCAAGCCGTTATTTTGCAAGTAATAATGGATGTCTTTGTTAGTCCAATCAATGATGGGTAAAAACTTAAAACAGCCATTTTGAATCGACAATACTGGCAATTCGCCACGACTCGAAGACTGACTACGGCGTAAACCCGAGAACCAAACCTGTGCGCCTAACTCTTTGAGCGCGCGTTTCATCGGCTCGACTTTATTCATCAAGTTATACTTGGTGATGCCGTCAACACCCTGTTCCCACAATTTGCCATAACGGGCTTCTTGCCATGCTGGCGATTGCACAGCACGATAAGTTTTCAGGTTCAAGTTAAGCTTTTCAGTTAACTCATCAATGAACTGATAAGTTTCAGGAAACAGATAACCTGTATCCGTCAAGATCACAGGCATATCAGCTTTAAACTGCGTCAGCATATGCAAGCACACAGCGGCTTGAATACCGAAGCTAGAAGACAACACCAGTTGATCACCTAACTCAGTCACAGCCCAGTCAACACGCTGCTCAGCTGTCATAGTTTCTAGCTGCGCATTAGCATCAGCCAATGCCTGCTTTTGCGCTGCTTTATCTAATGTCAGTAACTCATCCAAACTTATTTTAGCCATGCTTAATTCCCCTAGGCTAGTTTCGCCCGAATTCAGTTTAGCCATGGAAGTCTCTCGATGCCTTGAGCACAGGCTTAATTACTTTTGTGCGCACCACAAAATCACCAAAGCGTTCATCAGCTTGACCATTGCTAGCCCAAAGACCGATTAACTCGTCCAGAATAGTCAGAATTTCTGCTTCACCGATATTTTCACGATACATCTTATTTAAACGCATGCCGTTGTTTTTTGCACCTAAATACATATTGTACTTACCCGGCGCTTTACCGACAAAACCCACTTCCGCTAAGAAAGGGCGACCACAGCCATTAGGGCAACCAGTCATGCGCATAACGAAGTGCTCTTCTGGAATGTTATGTTTCGCTAACAGGTCTTCCACTTTAGTTACTAGCGTTGGCAAGTAGCGTTCTGCTTCAGCCATTGCCAATGCACAAGTCGGCAATGCTACACAAGCCATCGAGTTTTGACGTTGTACTGATAATGTATCTGAATGCAAACCATGTTCACGGGCTAAACTTTCAATTTCCGCTTTATCCTGCTCTGCGACGCCAGCAATGATCAAGTTTTGATTGGCTGTCATTCTAAAATCACCTTGGTGAATTTTAGCGATAGCAACTAAGCCCGATTTTAATGGTTTATTCGGTAAATCAACAATGCGGCCGTTTTCAATAAACAGCGTTAAATGCCATTTATTATCAATACCTTTGATCCAACCAAAACGATCGCCACGAGTAGTGAACTCAATTGATTTCGGTGTTTCAAAAGTAATACCTGAGCGTTTTTCAACTTCAGCGCGGAACGTATCTACGCCATTGTCTTCTAGCGTATATTTCAAACGAGCACGTTTACGATCAGTACGGCAACCCCAATCACGCTGTACAGTTAATACGGCTTTAGCAATTTCAACAGCATCTTCAGGTTTAACAAAACCTAAGTCATCAGCCAAACGTGGGAAAGTATTTACATCGCCATGAGTCGTGCCCATGCCGCCGCCAACTAATACATTGAAGCCGACTAATTTACCGTTATCACCAATCGCCACAAAGTTAAGATCGTTAGCATGAATATCCACGTCATTATGCGGTGGAATAGCGACAGCAATCTTAAACTTACGCGGTAGATAAGTTGGGCCATACATAGGTTCAACTTCGTTGCTTTTAACTTTTTCACCGTCTAACCATAATTCTGCATAAGCATTGGTATCAGGTAATAAATCATCACTTAATCGTGTTGCCCATGCGTACACTTGTTCGTGTAGCTCTGATTCAACTGGATTCGGCGTACACATCACGTTACGGTTTACGTCACCACAAGCGGCAATTGAATCTAAATCTACCGAGTTAAGCGATTGGATCAATGGTTTAAGCTGCGGCTTCAAAATACCATGATATTGAAACGTTTGACGCGTCGTTAAACGAATACTGCCATATATAGTCAAATCACTAGAAATACGATCTATCTCCAACCATTGTTTCGGTGTACAGATACCCGCTGGCACTCGTGCACGTAACATAAAGCTATGGCGAGGTTCGAGTTTTTGCTTTTGACGCTCTGCGCGAATATCGCGATCATCTTGTTGATAGAAACCATGGAACTTGGTTAATTGCATGTCATCATCAGATAGTCCACCTGTGATGCGATTGGCCATGCCTTCACCGATTGTGCCCCGTAATAAATTACTCTCGGTTTTGATACGCTCGTTAACTGTTAATTTTTTGTCGCTCATCAGTAAACATCCCTCTGATAACGTTTGTTTCGACGAAGTTCTGCTATATATTCCTCTGCATCACCGCGCGCTAATTTACCTTGTTGTGCCACAATATCGATTAAGGCTTCGTTGACATCTTTTGCCATCTTGTCTGCATCACCACACACATATAGGTGCGTACCACGCTCTAACCATGCAAACACGTCTGCCGCATTTTCTCGTAAGCGATCTTGCACATAGATTTTTTCTGCTTGGTCACGAGAGAAAGCCACATCAAGTTTGTTTAATAGACCTGATTTTAGGTAGGCTTGCCACTCTGTTTGATACAAGAAATCATCAGTGAAATGTTGGTTTCCAAAGAATAACCAGTTATCACCAGCCGCTGCTTGCACATCTCGTTCTTGCATGAAAGCGCGGAATGGCGCGATCCCAGTTCCTGGACCAATCATGATCACTGGCGTATTCGCATCAGCAGGCAAACGGAAGTTATCATTATGTTCAACAAATACCTCGATTTCTCCGCCTTCTTCTAAGCGCTGTAAGAAACCAGAAGCACCGCCGATACGCTGCGCATCGTTTTGTTGATAATCAACCACAGCAACAGTTAAGTGCACTTCACCTTCCGCTTCATTCGGACTTGATGCGATTGAATATAAACGCGGTGTTATTTTGCGTAAACTAGCAACCAGCTGCGTAGCATTGATATCCGCTTTATGTTCAGTCACTACATCAATGATCTGACGACCATAACAATAATCACGCAGCGCATTTTTATCGGTAATTAATTGATTCAGCTGTTCTGAATTAGCAAATTCAGCATACGCGATAACGAAGCTTGGGTAACTTTGAGTCAGTTCGAGTCCACCGATTAAGGCATCACGTAAACTTAACTCTTGAGCCGATAAGCTCACTGTTTCAGCTGCATCAAGCGCAAGTTGTGCGATTAATTCATCAACTAGCTCTGGAGAGTTCTTAAACCAAATACCTAACGCATCACCAGCTTGATAACTGATACTGGCATCATCAAGGGCAATTTCAAAATGGCGAATATCTTTGCCAGAAAAACGCCCCGTGATCTTTTGATTAGTGAGCAATTCGGTTTTAAATGGTTTTTTCTTTGAATATTGATTCGCAACATGACCAGCAAAGTTCGCCGGGGCAGCACTTGTTACAGTCGTGCTTAACGTTTCTTTCACTTTTGCTAGCACTTGCTCAGACCAAACCGTCACAGCATCATCATAATCAACATCGCAATCTACGCGCTCTTGTAATGTTTGCGCACCGAGAGCAGCAAGACGCTCATCAAACTCAAGGCCTGTTTGGCAATAAAATTCGTAACTCGAATCACCCAGTGCACAAACACTATATTGTAGTGATGCAACTTTAGGGGCTTTTTTCGAGGCAAGAAACTCGTGGAACGCAATCGCATCATCTGGCGCTTCGCCTTCACCATTGGTGCTGGCGACGATCAATAAATGCGTTTCTGTTTTCAACTCTTTGGCTTTGTAGTCAGCCATATTAACTAAGCGCACAGGCATATTTTGCGCTTGAGCTTGGTTAAATAATTCTTCAGCAACACCTTTGGCGTTACCCGTTTGAGAGCCAAATAAAATAGTTAAACGCGCGCTGTTAGCGACTTCCGCTTGTGTAGTTGGTAATGATTGTTGACCAGATGCTTGACTTATCCCTGCCAAATATCCACTCACCCAAGCTGTTTGCGTTGGAGACAGGCCATTTAATGCTTGCTGCAATGATGATAATTGCAGCTCACTCAACGGACTCGTCAATGATGATAGTTCCTTTATAAGCATGTTACGGTTTCCACGAGACTGAATTAATTGAAAGATTAACCAGTGTTTACAATAACCACAAAGAATAAATAATGATTTTTTATACTTTTTTGTTATATTGATTCTTAGGCATTTTTGGCATATGACTGTGCTTATTTATATAAAAGCAGATTGACTAAAATATTAGATAGCTGGATTTATCTATAAATACCTTTATTTTAATGGCAATATAACGACATATTAGCGAATTTAGGATATGGATATGACTAGCTACTTACTTTCAGAATTGAACAAACAAGGCACATTAACTTTAACGCTCAACCGACTCGATAAGCTCAATGCATTCAATGGCGACTTTTATCTTGAAGTGGCTCAAGCGCTTAGAGATGCAGATAGTAACCCTGCGGTAAGAGTTGTTATTTTACGTGGTTCAGAAACATGTTTTTGCGCTGGCAATGATATGGCTGACTTTCTTAACGGAATGGGATTCTCTAAGGATCAGCCATTAGTGCGCTTTATGCTGGCTTTGTTGCACTTTTCCAAACCAATTATTGCAGCAGCAGCCGGGCCAGCCGTCGGTATCGGTACGACATTATTGATGCATTGCGATCTGGTGTATCTTGCCGACAATACCGTTTTACGTTTACCATTTACCGATTTAGCCGCAGTACCAGAGTACGCAGCAAGTTTGATTTTACCGCGTTTAGCTGGTTATCAAAAAGCCGCTGAACTAATGCTTGTAGCTGATAAATTCAATGCAGATAAAGCCTATGAAGTAGGTTTAGCCAATGCAGTACTACCAGCAAATGAGTTATTTTCTCACGTTGATAAGATTGCCAGTAAATTAGCAGCCAAAGCACCTGCATCAATGCGTAATACCAAAAAACTGATGAAAGCTGAGTTACTGACTGAAATAGAAAACGTGATAGATGTTGAGTTAGAGTACTTCTCTAATGCATTAGAAAGTGCAGAATCAAAAGAAGCAGTGAGCGCCTTTATGGAAAAACGTAAACCTGATTTTTCTCAATTCAGCTAGATTTTTTAATAAACCAACTAGTAAATCGTAAAGTAGAATCGGTAACATAATGCTCCATTTATCTTCTATTCTGCTTTACCTATCTGTTTTGTCAGCGCATAATTGGAAAAATCTAACTTTTATAGATAAAACATCCAATTATTCTTTTATATGGTAGTAGATTATGATCTCAAACAGTAATGGTTATTTTGAGTTAATTCACTTTTTAACGAACAACTTAGCCATTTTTGAGCGTCCTGGCCAACATAACAATACGGCAGATGAAACCGTTGGCGATATATTTTCAGAGCATATTGCAACAAACACGATGACCGTTTGCAACCAGCACTCACACTTAACTGAAAAGCATCGATTTGTTATTATTCGTGAGATTGATGCCATCGTTTCAGATATGGAAGAAGTACTGTCTTCAGCTTGGAATCGAATTCCTACAGATGAACAATTAGAGTTTATCGAAGAGTTTGTCGGATTAGTTAAAAATTTATTCGACAGCGAACTAAGTAAATTACAACTTTAATAAACATTTTAATTTAATTGTTAATATAAAAAGCCTATTTAATTAATCAATTAAATAGGCTTTTAAGTTTTGGTCATTAACTTAAGCTATTCTTTAAGCTTTTAAGCAGCGCTCACCACGTGCAATACCACATACACCACTTCGAACGACTTCAACGATCTCAGTGCTTGCTGCAAGCGTCTGAATAAACGCATCAAGCTTCTCGCTATCACCAGCAAGTTGCACTGTATACAGTGAATCAGTCACATCAACGATCTGGCCGCGAAAGATATCTGAAGTACGTTTTACTTCTGCGCGTACAAACCCAGCCGCTTTGACTTTAATCAGTAATAATTCACGCTCAATATGAGGACCTTCCGTTAAGTCACTCACTTTAAGTACATCAATTAACTTATTTAACTGCTTCATAATCTGTTCAATAACAGCGCGGTCACCACTGGTAACCAAGGTCAAACGAGACAGTGTTTCATCGTCTGTTGTTGATACTGTTAATGATTCAATATTATAACCCCGTTGCGAAAACAAGCCGACAATCCGAGATAAAGCACCCGATTCATTCTCTGTTAATACTGAAATTATACGTCTCATGATGTGGTTTTCTCCGTCTTACTTAAGTACATATCATCCATTGCACCAAACTTAATTTGCATCGGGTAAACATGTTCCTCTGGATCAATTGTGATATCCATAAATACCAAACGATCTTTGTTCTTTTCAGAGAAACATTCAGCAAAGCCTTTATCCAGATCTTCCGGTTTTGATACCAGAATACCGACGTGATGGTAAGCTTCTGCCAACTTAACAAAGTCAGGCATAGACTCCATATAAGAGTGGGAGTGACGACCATCGTAGAACATTTTTTGCCACTGCTTAACCATGCCTAAAGCACCGTTATTTAAGGTAATGATCTTGACCGCGATACCATACTGTAAACAAGTTGATAGCTCTTGGATGTTCATTTGAATCGAACCGTCACCTGAGATACAACAAACTACCGTATCTGGATTGGCAATTTTAGCGCCCATGGCAGCAGGAAAACCAAAGCCCATCGTGCCTAAACCACCAGAATTGATCCACTGACGAGGTTTATCATACGGATAATACAATGCTCCAAACATTTGGTGCTGACCTACATCAGAAGCAATAATCGCTTTGCCATCAGTATGCTTGTATAAAGCTTCTATTACGGCTTGGGGCTTTGTTGCTGTAGCGGTTTCATAACTTAAGCACTGTTTACTGCGCCAACCTTCAACTTGCGTCCACCACTGAGCGCGCTCAGCTTCGTTAACGGTTATCGAAATTTCGTCCATTGCTTCTAGCATCTGCTCAACAACGACATCTATCGAACCTACAATTGGAATATCGGCATGTACAGTTTTAGAAATTGAGGTTGGATCAATATCAACATGGATGATGGTGGCTTCAGGACAGAATTTTTCAATCGCATTAGTTACACGATCATCGAAACGCGCACCGAGACACAAAATAAGATCTGAATTGTGCATCGCCTTATTAGCTTCGTAAGTACCATGCATTCCCAGCATGCCGATATTTTGCTTATGGGTACCAGGAAATAAACCCAGTGCCATTAAGGTATTGGTCACAGGTAAATTTAAACGTTCAGCAAGTGTAATCACTTGCTCTCTTGCATTCGCAAGCAATGCACCGCCACCAATATAAAGTACCGGTTTCTTAGCTGTTGAAATTGCCTTTACAGCTTTTTTCACTTGGCCTTTATGCCCTGATTTAACAGGGTTATAAGAACGCATTGATACATTCTTAGGATATTCATAAGGGAATTTAAGCAGCGGATTTTGAGTATCTTTTGGTAAATCAATCACTACAGGTCCAGGACGACCCGTCGAGGCAATATAAAACGCCTTTTTGATCGCTTCAGGAATATCAGCCGCTGTTTTACATAAGAAACTATGTTTTACAATCGGACGAGAAACACCAATCATATCAGTCTCTTGGAATGCATCGTTACCAATCATAGACGTTGGTACCTGCCCAGATAACACCACTAATGGAATTGAATCCATATAAGCTGTGGCAATACCTGTAATGCAATTAGTTGCACCAGGACCTGATGTCACTAGCACTGCACCGACTTTACCAGTAGAACGAGCATAACCATCAGCAGCGTGTACAGCAGCTTGCTCATGGCGCACTAAAAAGTGCTCAATTTTGCTTGATTCAAAAAGCGCATCATAAATATCAAGAACTGAACCACCCGGATAACCAAAGATATGTTCAATACCTTCATCTTCTAACGAGCGGATCACCATTTCGGCACCAGACAACATTTCCATAAATAGGCCCTCCCGGCCCCATCAAAATTCACATTTTGACAACTGTAAAGTCAATAACATTTAGCTATATGTTAAACATCCTAAAAAACATTTAACTTAATTCTTATAGTCCCATAAACTGAAATTAACAAAATAAAATCACCATTAAAAGGTGTATTAGAAATTAAACACTAAAAACATTTGTGCGCTTTCGTTAGATGAAACAGGGGGATATCTACAATTATGCGGATATTCAGATGAATAAACTGGGAAATGAATTAACTTTGCTCTCTAAGCCTGGTAATAACCGTATTAGCATTACGTTTGTTCCACGTCAGTAACCAAGCATGTAACAGGGTTCGCGACATAGGTTTTGCATACCAATAACCTTGAACACGATGGCAACCAAGCTGACGCAGAAAATCAGCCTGAGCAGGATCTTCAATCCCTTCGCCTAATAGTTCTAATTTTAAGGCATCACCCATGGCGCAAATACCACGAACAATGTTCTGACTACGTTCAGAGTGCACTACATTCTCGATGAAGCTTTTATCTAATTTTATACCGTAAAAGCTAAATTGATGTAGGTAGCTAAATGAAGAGTAACCAGTACCAAAGTCATCAATCCACAATTTAATACCAAGGTTATTAATCTCACGTAAAATACGTAAGTTATTTTCATTGGCATTCATCAGGGTTGTTTCCGTCAGTTCAAAATGAAGCTGGCTCGAACGCAAAGCGTAACAGGCAATCACCGCTTGTACCTTTTGAATAAAACCAGGATCAGATAACTGTAATGGCGCTATATTAACGGCAATAAAATAATCACGATTATGGATCTGCAGCACAGATAAATCGCTGCAAGCTTGCTTAAGTACCCACTCACCAAGTGGCACGACCAATCCAGTAGCCTCTGCAATAGGGATAAAATCATCAGGAGAAACCATGCCACGTGTTGGATGATGCCAGCGAACTAATGCTTCAAAACCCAATTCATTACCAGTATTAGTATCTATGACAGGTTGGTAGTAAACCTCAAATTCATCCATGATTAAGCCATTTCTTATTTCAGCTTCTATTTTTATTTTAGCTTCTAATACTTGTAGGTATTTAGGTTGGAAAAACGCAAAGTTATGTTTATTTGATTTTTTAACTCGTGCCAAGGCAACGTCAGCTTTGCGTAAGAGAGTTTCACTATTACTGTCAGCCGAGTTGTTAAAACAAACCCCCACACTCGCACTAATGAAGATCTGCTCTTTGCCTAACTCGATACAACGCTTTAAATCGATAAGTAACTCAGCCAGCAACGGGGTTAATTCAGCCTCATGGTGAATATTCATAACGAGGAGTACAAACTCATCACTGCCTATGCAAGATATATAAGTCGAAAAAGGCGTTGTATTCTGCCATTTATCGGCAAGAACTTTTAAGCGCTGCGCAGTAATGGAAATAACTTGGTCGCCAACTTTATAGCCGAGGGTATCGTTGACATGGCGAAGATCATCGAGATCGATAATACAGAAAGCAATATGTGCATTCTCTTTAGCTAACTCATGATCTAAATAGCTAAGCAACTTAAAACGTCCAGGTAAACCAGTGCCGCAATCATTGAGCGCTGCGACTTCTAACTCGATCATTTTGCCTTGTAGTTGCGCTAATTTACATTTTAACGAGTCCCACGTTTTACGGCTATATCGCTGCTGAACTATTGCACCAATGATTAGCAAGGTAAACGACAATAAAAACACTGAAATCAAGATCGTTAAGTTAATATTAATTTTCGTAGAAGAAGTTAAATTTTCGGTGAGTACCAATAAAACATATGCAACAGTTAATGAACTGAAGACGAAGATAATTTGGGTGCAACTTTGGAGTAATTTAAATAGACGATTAGATCCAAAAAAATATTGAAATAGCTTCATTACGGATGCCGCCCTTCCAGTCATACCAGTGTGATGATACATTCAAGCCTAGTTCATCAATTGAAAATTGGCGGGCCTAAAAAAAGAGGGAATAAAGGATTATTAGGGCTGTTAATATACGAAGAATGGATACGCTAAAAATAATGACACCAAACAAATAATCACTTAAATGTTTGGTGCCAAGCTCATTTACTTATGTTGTTTTACTTTTTTTACAGTGCTGTACATGCCTTCAATCAGAGCGCTATAACGCTGCTGAATAACTTTACGCTTAAGTTTCAAAGTTGGCGTTAACTCACCTTTTTCATTGGTAAAAGGTGATGCCATTAACTGAAACTTCTTCACTTGCTCAAATTTAGCCAGCTCTTTTTGCATCTCTTTCACACGTTCGTCAAACAGCTCAACAATCTTAGTGTGCTTAAGCAATTCCACATAAGATTCGTATTTCAGATTGATACTTTTAGCGTGCTCTTCAATAGCTTCTTGAGCTGGAACAATCAAAGCAGAAGCGTATTTACGCGCATCAGCAAATACGGCGACTTGCTCAATAAAGCGATCACGCCCTAATGTACCCTCGACCATCTGCGGTGCAATATATTTACCACATTCCGTTTTCATTAAGTCTTTCAAACGGTCGGTAATGTACAGATGACCTTCATCATCAAATGCACCTGCGTCACCCGTTTTCAACCAACCATCTTCAAACGTCTTTGCAGTTTCTTCTGGTTTATTAAAGTAACCACGCATTACCGTTGGTCCTTTAATTAAAATTTCATTTTCTGCACCCAGCTTTAATTCCACACCAGGTAATACAGAACCAATCGAACCTAATTTAAACTTATCAGCGTAACAACTTACCGTTGCCACTGTTTCAGTCATGCCGTAACCATATTTTAAATTAATACCGATAACTTGAAAGAATAGGTTAACTTCGTCATCAAGTTTGGCGCCAGAACAAGGGAAATATTTAACTCGGCCACCAAATACGGCACGTAACTTAGTGAATACTAACTTATCTGCAATTCTATATTGAAGCGCCAATAGCGGTGAAACAGTTTTATTAGCTTGCTGACATGCAAAATGTGCTTTACCCGTGGCAATGGCCCAATTAAATAAGGCTCTACGGATTTTAGGTGCATTTTCAACTTTATTCATCATGGTCGTATGGATTTTCTCATACAAGCGTGGCACCGCACACATAACCGTAGGTTGGGTATCAGTTAAAGCTTTTTGAACTCGAGCAGGATCTTTAAGGTAAGTATTTTCAGCACCCCAAGTCAAAACGTTAAAACACCAAATACGTTCAAAAACATGGCTTAGTGGTAAAAATGCAAGAGATACATCGGTTTCATCTAATGGCACGCGATCTTTATTTACCGCTAAAGCAGCTTGAATATTGGCATAATCCAACATCACGCCTTTTGGTTCACCCGTCGTACCCGAGGTATAAATCAAGGTGAGAATATCATCATGCTTAGCATCAGCGATACGCTGCTGTAATTCAGCTTTAGTCTCATCAGCGAGCGGGGTTTGAATAAGCTCTGCATAAGCCATAACGCGTGGATCATCAGGCAAGGTCACGCCAGGGACTAATACAATCAGACTCTCGAGGGATGCACATTTATCCAATAATGGTAATGCTATTTTCAGCTCTGCTTTATCACCAATGAAAATAGAACGTATCTTGGCATCATTAATAATATATTCCGCTTGAGATACTGTGCTGCTTGGATACATAGGGACAGAAATGGCGCGGCATTGCTGCAAGGCTAGATCCGTAATCGTCCATTCCGGCATATTATTAGCCCAAATACCGACACTTTCTTGAATCCCTAAACCTTTCGCGATCAAGTTGTTCGCAACAAGCTCTATGTTTTGACCTAATTGAGTCCAACTAATACGGTCCCAACCCTGTTTAGTCTTAACTTTAAGTGCCGTTTTATCTTGGTATTTTTCAATTCTATTTAGGATTTCGTTTACGAAATGCTGGCTCATATCATCGTCTCATCAAATAAAGTAGATGCTAAAAATTGGACTTACATCTGTAAGCCAGAGGTTACCCCGTATAGCTAAAATTGTAAAATAAATTAGCATTTTTACCAAGATAAAGTGATTTAGAGCAACATATTTAACTAGGACAACAAGGTGTCACTATTGATCAGGCTGGATATCAGCTTTTTAATGAAGAATAACTTTCTATTAGCTAATAAAAAGCAGCAGATATTGTTTATCTACTGCTTTTTATTATATTGCATCATCAATGGGTAACCGTATGCAACCAGTGCTCGTCTTCTTTTCTGAAAGCATGCTCGGCCAAAGATATGTCGATCCCCATTTCGGTGAGTTCTTGCAACGTAAGGTCATCAGCTAACTCTAACGTCTCACCTCTTTCATTTCTAAAAATCATTTTCTTACCTCTTGATTATGCTTTCTACAAGTTTGGCATAAAGTTGCAGAACTTCTATTTAACCAAGCCCTAAAATGACAAGAACCAAGTAGCAAGCTCCAATAGAGAAGCCACTTAAACTCAGCTATTTCGCTGAAACAACACTATATTGTTTGACAAAAAACTGACAATTCTGTAAAGATTAATCACAATAAAAAAATTTAAAAATTATATGAATGATGCTTTTTCTCATCATATAAATATATAGACACGTTACGACTTATGACAGGAAGGATCCCGCATGTCAGATCAAGTGATCATTTTTGACACAACTTTAAGAGACGGAGAGCAAGCGCTTTCCGCTAGCCTTACCGTTAAAGAAAAATTACAAATAGCTTTTGCCTTGGAACGCCTTGGCGTTGATGTAATGGAAGTTGGCTTCCCTATCTCTTCTCCTGGTGATTTTGATTCAGTACAAACAATTGCCCGTAATATAAAAAACAGTCGTGTGTGTGCGTTATCTCGCGCCTTAGAAAAAGACATTGAGGCTGCAGGGGAAGCGCTATCGGTAGCTGAACACTTTCGGATCCATACATTTATATCCACTTCTGATATTCACGTTAAAAATAAATTAAAACGCAGCTTCGATGATGTCTTAGATATGGGTCGTAGAGCGATTATTCATGCCCGTCGCTATACAGATGATGTTGAATTCTCTTGTGAAGATGCCGGAAGAACCCCTGCCGATAATTTATGCCGAATGGTTGAAGCCGCAATTAATGCTGGTGCAACCACAATCAACATTCCAGACACAGTCGGCTACACCGTACCATCGCAGTTTGGTGGCATCATTACCGACTTATTCAATCGTGTACCAAATATAGATAAAGCAGTTATCTCTGTTCATTGTCATGATGATTTAGGCTTATCTGTAGCCAATTCGATCAGCGCTATCGAGCATGGCGCACGCCAAGTTGAATGCACAATTAATGGTATCGGTGAACGAGCAGGTAATTGCTCACTAGAAGAAATTGCGATGATATTAAAAACTCGTCATGATTTACTGGGCAAGACCACCAATATCAAACCACAAGAGATTTACCGCACCAGTCAATTGGTGAGCCAGTTATGCAATATGCCAATTCAATCGAATAAAGCGATTGTCGGTGCGAATGCTTTTTCACACTCATCCGGTATTCATCAAGACGGCGTCTTAAAAGCCAAAAATACTTACGAGATCATTACCCCTGAAAGCATAGGTTTAAGCCAGAATAAGCTTAACCTAACCTCTCGCTCGGGTCGTCACGTCATTAAACATCGCATGTCCGAACTTGGTTACAGTGATACTGACTTTAATCTTGATGAACTCTATGAAAGTTTCTTGCAACTTGCAGATAAAAAAGGCCAAGTATTTGATTATGATTTAGAAGCTCTGGTTTTTTTCAATAACCTGCATGAAGAAAGTGGTCATTTCAACCTGCAATCACTCAATGTTCAATCAGGCTCCGAAGCTGCGACAGCAACCATCCGTTTGAATGCCGGTGACGATGACTCAACAATTGATGCAGCTATTGGGAACGGTCCTGTTGATGCAGTCTATAAATGCTTAAGTCGTTTATCCGGTTTTGATATTGATATAGTGAATTACCATATCTCCGCAAAAGGTAAAGGAATGGATGCGTTAGGACAAGTTGATATTGTCGCAACGTATAAAGACCAAAAATTCCACGGTATTGGTCTTGCAACCGATATCATTGAATCGTCAGCATTGGCCTATATCCATGTGATGAATAATATCTACCGCGCAAATGCGGTAGGTGAAGAAAAACTAAAAATACAAAAATAATATACACAACAAAGGCGGCTAAGGATGACTGTAGCAACACATAAAATTGCGGTATTACCAGGTGACGGCATTGGCCCAGAAGTAATGGCCGAAGCGATAAAAGTACTTGAAGCAATTAAAAAAAAGTACAACCTAGAATTAAGCTATGACTTTCATGATGTAGGCGGTATTGCCATTGATAATCATGGTACACCGTTACCAGACAGTACATTGACTGCTTGTGAACAATCAGATGCAATTTTATTTGGCTCTGTAGGCGGCCCTAAATGGGAAGGTTTACCACCACAACAACAACCTGAGCGCGGAGCATTATTGCCATTACGCGGTCACTTCAAACTATTCTGTAATCTACGCCCAGCAAAAATTTATGCTGGGTTAGAACAATTTTCACCATTGCGCGCAGATATATCAGCGAGTGGTTTTGATGTTGTAGTTGTACGTGAATTAACTGGCGGTATTTACTTTGGTCAGCCAAAAGGCAACAAAGGCGAAGGTGCTGAAGAAACTGGTTTCGATACCATGTTATATAGCCGTGCAGAAGTAGAGCGTATTACTCGCATTGCGTTTGAAGCGGCTAAATTACGTGGTAACAAAGTGACTTCGGTTGATAAGGCTAATGTACTAGCGACATCGGTTTTATGGCGTAAAGTGGTTTTGGAAGTTGCACAAGACTACCCAGAAGTAGAACTTGAACATATCTATGTAGATAATGCCGCAATGCAACTTATCAAGAATCCAGCGCAATTTGACGTTCTACTTTGTGGCAACTTGTTTGGTGATATTATTTCTGACGAATGTGCGATGATCACAGGCTCTATGGGCATGTTACCGTCTGCAAGTATGAATGATTCCGATTTTGGATTATATGAGCCTGCGGGTGGTTCTGCACCAGATATTGCAGGCCAAGGCATTGCCAATCCAATTGCCCAGATTCTTTCTGCAGCTATGATGCTACGTTATTCACTTAAGCAAGAAGAAGCCGCTCAAGACATTGAAAAAGCGGTATCGTCTGTGCTTGAGCAAGGTTATGCGACTGGTGATTTACACAGTGAAAGCAACAGTAAACAGGTGCAAAAAACAGCACAAATGGGTGACTTGATCGCTGCGCAAATTACAGCGCAATAATATTCATTCTGATAGAAAACAAAAAACCGCAGACTTAATGTTGCGGTTTTTTTTCAACTGATGAATTCTAAACTGATTAAAAATAACTTAACTAATCAAGTGAAGTAAATTCGACCCCTATCTGAAAGTTACCATCTTCTTCATCATCAATACGAGTCACAATAGCTTCTGCTTGTAACGGCGGCACTCTTGCATCACCGGTAGGTAGAAAGATATTTACGTTACCGCCCATATCAAAATACAGTTCAGGCATTTCCAATGACATGCCGCTAGCACTTAAATCTCGGCATATTGCGGTTACATTTTGCTTGCCGTCAGTAATTTGCACTGGAGAATCAATCAGCATGCGATGATAATTACGACGTTCCAAATTAGTTTTTAGCATATACAGGTCCTTTTTATTTATCGTCCATTTGATGATGTAATCACTAATAAACGTAAGGTAAAATCAACGAATGTGTTATCTCCAGTATAGACTTTATTTACTAACTAGCGTGGCGCAGATCGCGAAACTATAAATCAATTAATATTAATTACGGCATTGTCTTATCTACATATTATTTGTCTATCAGAATACCTGTGTAGATAAAATCAGGATCCTACTGGCACTTTTTGGAAAATAAAAATACAATGGCTTTTCGCTCATCGGGGTGCTGCTAAGAATTTGCTTAATGGCTGAGAAAACACCCGTACTAACTTGAACCAGATAATGCTGGCATAGGAATGAGATATCTTTAATTTGCTAATTAAGCGCATTATTGAGTCCGAAATTCTATGCTTCACCAACGAGGAGTTACCGTGAAGCACGCGACCTTTATAAAGAAAATTGCGTTCCTGACTACCATCATCACTAGCCTTGCCATTCCAGCAGTACAAGCTAACGACTCAGTAAATCCAGAATTAATGGTCTATACCTACGATTCATTTGCTTCTGACTGGGGCCCTGGCCCCAAAATAAAAGCCGCATTTGAACAAGACTGTAACTGCAGTTTGAATTTTGTCGCTCTTGAGGATGGTGTCAGTATTTTAAACCGCGTAAAGCTAGAAGGTAAATTTACCAAAGCAGATGTGCTACTCGGCTTAGACAATAATTTAATGGCCGAAGCTGTTGCGACTAAGTTGCTCGTTCCACACAAACAAAATACTCAGCAGTTATCACTACCAGCCGCTTGGGATAATCAATATTTTTTACCTTTCGATTACGGCCACTTTGCTTTTATTTATGATGAAACTAAGTTAAAAAACCCACCAGCAAGTTTAGCGGAATTGATCGAACGAGAAGATTTAAACATCATCTATCAAGACCCTCGCACGAGTACTCCAGGCTTAGGTTTTATGTTATGGGTTAAGTCGGTTTATGGCGATAAAGCACCACAAGCATGGCAAAAAATTGCTGATAAAACCGTCACTATCACTAAAGGCTGGAGCCAAGCTTACGGCATGTTCTTGAAAGGCGAAGCTGATATGGTATTGAGTTACACGACCTCACCTGCTTATCATATGGTTACAGAGCAGAAGTTTAACTATAAAGCAGCTGCGTTTAGCGAAGGTCACTATCAACAAACTGAAGTTGTCGCTCGTTTGAAAAATAGTAAGCAGCCTGAACTTGCTGATAAATTTATGGCATTCGTATTAACACCTGCTTTTCAAGACATAATTGCTACAGGTAATTGGATGTTACCGGCTAAACAAGCTGCAAGTTTACCGACTGAGTTTAGTCAGTTGATTACGCCAGAAACTAGCCTCGAATTTAGCTCTGAACAAGTAGCTCAACAACGTAAATTATGGGTAAAAGAATGGCGTAATGCCGTTAGCCAATAAATGCCTTTAATTACAAAAACTAAATACTGGTGGTGTAGCGCAACCTTCGCCATCAGTCTAATCCTATTACTGGTGGGTGGCAGTTTCTTAGCACTCATTAATTTTTCACAAAGCGAGCTGGACTTCACAGCAGTCCTAACTGATAGTTATATCCAACACGTTATCAAGTTTAGCTTTTTCCAAGCTTGTTTATCTGCCATTTTAAGTATCTCGATAGCCCTGCCACTTGCTCGAGCTTTTTCCCGTAGAGAGTTTTTTGGTAAACAGTTAATTTTGAAACTATTTAATTTGTCGTTAGTGCTGCCAGTTATTATTGCAGTATTTGGTATTGTTGCCGTGCACGGTAAAAGTGGTTGGATAAACCAGTTTATGTCGCTGTTTAACATTGATACTGGTCATTATATCTACGGACTGACCGGTATTTTGGTTGCCCACTTATTCTTTAATATTCCTCTCGCTACACGCATCATATTACAAGCAATAGAATCCATACCGAGCGAATCTTGGCGCTTAGCAAGTCAATTAAATTTACAGCCTAAACACCTATTTCGGATCTTAGAATGGCCACAAATAAAGCCACAACTTCCAGCTTTGTTTAGTCTGATATTTATGCTGTGCTTTACTAGTTTTGCTATCGTCATGTCACTGGGTGGTGGGCCAGATTTTGCAACCTTAGAAGTCGCGATTTATCAAGCCCTCAAGTTTGATTTTGACATAGAACAGGCTGTAGCTCTGGCTATCATTCAAATAACTATTACCGCTGTTTTAATGTTGGTTAGTAACTTATGGTTCAAACCACAAACGATGCCATCGCCAAGCGGCAATTATTTTACCCGTCCAGATCGTCAGCATACGATAAGTAAGTATTATGACTTAGCTATTTTCACAGTTGCTGCAGCATTATTTATCCCCCCATTGCTAGCGGTGTTATTAAGCGGAATAAATTCAAAAACACTCGATTTCCTAGGTGCTGAAGCACTTTGGCAAGCAACGGCTATCTCACTCAAAATTGCGATTTTTTCTAGCTTATTAAGTGCCTTGCTAGCAATATCCATTTTATTCTCAACGAGAGTATTAAAGCTACGTTTAGGCTGTAGCAACCTTGCTCATGGTATAGAAAGTCTTGGATCGATTATCCTCGTCGTTCCAGCGCTTGTTCTCGGAACTGGACTCTTTTTAATGCTCCGAGAAACCATCGATGTGTTCAGTATTGCTCCCATACTAGTGGTATTAGTGAATGCATTAATGGCGCTGCCATATCAGCTACGCATTCTTAACCAACCGATTCAAGATAGCTTCACCGCTTATGATAAGTTAGCAACTAGCCTAGGCATGTCAACATGGCAAAGACTGCGTTTAGTCGAATGGCCTTTACTACGAAAACCGATCGCTATGGGCTTAGGCTTAGCGAGCGTACTTTCACTTGGTGACTTAAGCGTGATCGCATTATTTGGTAGTCAGGATATGCAAACTTTGCCATTAGTTCTCTATCGTCAACTTGGCAGCTATCAATTAGATGCTGCAGCCGTTACCGCTATTTTCTTATTAGCACTCTGCTGCATGGTTTTTTATGTTATCGAACGATTTATTGGAGGCAAATATGCCTGAAAATACCCTGAGCCAAGTGCCACCTTTATTACAGCTGAAAAATGTCAATTTCGCTTATAAAAATATGCCAATGCAGTTTCAGCTAACCGTGAATAGTGGCGAGACATTAGCGATTCTAGGTGTCAGCGGCTCAGGTAAATCGACCCTTTTAAATCTAATTGCTGGTTTCAATGAAGTTAGTTCTGGGGATGTTCAGTTTAATGGTCTATCAATCATAAAACTACCACCAGCACAACGACCAATTACCACGTTATTTCAAGAGCACAATTTATTCGCTCACCTCACGGTGGAACAAAACATAGCCATTGGTTTATCACCTAATTTAAAATTAAACACCGAGCAAAAACAACGCTTAGCGAATGCAGTCAAACAAGTTGAAATAACCGATTTATTAAGTCGTTTACCTGCAGAGTTAAGTGGCGGACAAAAACAACGTGTCGGGATTGCTCGCTGCTTAGCGAGACAACAGCCGTTGTTATTATTAGATGAGCCTTTCAGTGCACTAGACCCTGCACTAAGAAAAGAAATGTTACGCTTGATAAAACAGCTTAATAAGACTGAAAATATTACCGTATTAATGGTCACACATAGCCCTGAAGATGCGCTTGAAATTGCCGACAATATAGTGTTAATAGAGCAAGGTCATATCGTCTTACATTCGCCAGCAGTTATTTTGCAGCAAGACGATGCGCCGAACTCAATTCATGCATATCTCGGTACTTATTCTCAGTAACTATCTCCGAGAAAAGATCAAAAAAAACCACTTATATAATAAGTGGCTTTTTATAGCGGCTATTTACTAAAGCGATAGTAAATTAAGATATCGTTAATCTTCTGATAAAATAGCCTCTTTATCTTTTTCTTTCTTACCCGCTAGACGATGTAGATGCAATCCTGATAACGTTAACGCAATGCCCGTAATTGAACCAATCAAAGCTAACGAGCCGAACCAAATGAGGCCAACCATAGTTAGAGTATCTTTCTTGATCTCTTTATAGTGAGTCACATTGTCAACGTAAGAAGCAATACGATAAATCTGATTTGATAATGCTAACGAGTTTGTTTCACTCTGGATAACACGAATATCAAAACGGAGCTGGTTATTCTCTTTCTTTAGTTCAGTGATGTATTGTTTTTCATCAGTGAATTTAGTATCTACTGTCGCTAACTGTTTATTCAAGCTGCGTAATGCAGTCTCTTTTTGTTTTGCTAATCGCGCTTGTTGTTTCGTCAGATTACTATTACTTGCTCTACGGGCGGCATTGTAACGATCATTAATATAATTAATGTCGGCTTGTTTTTGAACGATCATGTCTGCTTTTAAATCAAGCAAATCAGCATAATAGTTATCTAAGAACTCAACCGACTCCACATCAATCTTTTGTTCTTGACCTGTGATCGTCTTGTCATTGATAGTACCAAGTTGCTCCTCGACATAACGAATTTTACCGTCATACTCACGTTTCACAGAGTTCGATGTAAAGAAGTTACTATCTGCTAAAGCGACTTCTTTTTCTTTGCGTAAAACCTCTATTTGAGATAATAATCGATCACGTTCTTGTTGCGCTACATTAACAGAATCTTGTGAACGTGTTAAAACTGTTTTAAAGCGTTGCTCTTTCTTCTCAGAAAGCTCTTTTAATAAATCTGATTTTTCAATTTTAAGCTGAATTAATTCATTTCTAGCTATATTCAATGTTTTTCTTAATTCAGGTATGTTCTTAGACAAACGCGCATTAGTACGAACAGCTGAAGCGTAACGTTGCTGATATGTTTTAGATACAGCTTCTTTATTAGTGCTGATTTTTTGAGTTTGCAGTTGATAACCTTCTAAGGCTAATTGAATATTTTCATCATTAGCTTGAATGTTATTCTCAATTTTACTAATTGAAATTTCATTTAAATCAATTTGATTATTGATTGAAGAAAAAGCTCGCTCAAAACCATTCAATAATGTTTCAAAAGTAATAACACACAGAAAGACAATCATAACTAGGTACATTAAGAATGATTTCTTTGCGTTCCATAAGCCTATTACAAAAGGTATCTTTGTTAATTCGACCAGTGAGATCATCACGAATGGCGCTGAAAGGATCAAACTACCAGACATATTATTTCCGCCCACAACCAGCGAAATAGAGATACAAAGACCAATAAACACAACGGTCAGCTCAACTAACCAAGCTATCTTGCGTAAAAAACGGCTATGTTTATACAGATTACCAATATCGTTATCAAGCAAAGATGCTGTAATGTTACTCATGTAATTAATGACTACCTTCTAAATTTAAAATAAAATCAAAGTTCTTATTCTACTGTAATCCAAAATTGGGAAAAACAGCTTATAAAAACTTAAGTTGTGATATCACAAGCTCAACCTTATATAAAACATTGATAAAAAAGAATTTAACTTTGTTTAACCGGCATGTCATTGGTTAGCTAGCGGTCAATTATGGAAGTGAATGACGCAAGGGTCAAGCTCTATACTTCACATAAATCACCAACAGTGGACTTTAAGTTTCTATGGTATTGATGCGCTTTAGATAATACCTCGTGCCTTTAATAGTGCTGTTTTAAAGTCATCAACTTGGTCTTTTATCAAACCAGGAATCATCTCATCTTTAGGTTTGTTGCGCATTTTAAGGTGATATATTAAAGCATCATCAGTCAGTTGCTCTATATTGCCTTCGAACTTCGCTTCTTCAGCCAATAAAACAATAAACTCCATCAGGCTCATACTTGATGATTTTTGCCATTCAGGTAATAACAACTCAATTAATTCATTCACACGGTGGCATTGCATATCTAAACTCCAAAGTTTTTGGCAATTATAACTCAATGACAACCGTTTTTTCATTTATCAAATAAACAATATGTCCTTTGACCATAATTATGACTTTACAACCTTCTATACAACACTCGGCTACAAGTTCTAATCTATACTCCGTCGAGAACGAAATAAAAATGGCTAACAATCTACATTGTTGGCCATTTTTTATTCATGGAATTCAGAAAAATAAGTAATTACATAACTGAATTTATAAATTATGCTCCGCAAATGATGCAAGTCGACTACGTTGTACTCCTTTGAGAAAAACATTAGCACTACCATCAAAGTCTTTAAATCGCTCGACGATGTAAGTCAGTCCCGATGAAACAGCGGTCAGATAACTACTATCAATTTGCGCTAAGTTACCAGAACAAACTATTTTTGTACCTTCGCCACAACGAGTAATAATCGTCTTTAACTGCGCAGCAGTTAAATTCTGACACTCATCAAGCAATACAAAGGCATTTTGAATTGAACGTCCACGCATAAAGTTCACTGATTTAAACTGAATATTGGCCTTTTGCTTAATGTAATCCACCGAACCATCTTTGCACTCATCATTTTTATGCAACACCTCCAAGGTATCGGTAATCGCAGCAAGCCAAGGCAGCATCTTCTCTTCCTCGGTTCCCGGTAAAAAACCAATACTTTCTGCAATCTCAGGGGTGTTTCTTGTGACGATAATTTTATCGTACATACCTCTTTCTACAACTTGCTCTAGTGCTGCAGCCATAGTTAATAGAGTTTTCCCACTACCCGCAGGTCCGGTTAATACTACTAAATCTATGTTGGGATTAAGCAATGCTTCCATCGCCATACCTTGATAGACATTTTTGGGATGTATGCCCCACGCTCTTTTTGCCATTAAACGTTCACGCCCTAAATCAACAAAACTAATTTGCTTGTCGTCTTTTTCTACGATGCGAGCCGCAAAGCCTTCTGTTTCATCAATCAAATATTGGTTAATGAAACTGCCTTCGATAAGTTCAGCATCGATGGTGTGAATAGTTTTAGCACCCATGCTGTCACTTTGGACGTTTTCACTATGACATTCATTGACTTCTTGCCAGAAATCACCAGGGAATTTATGAAACCCAGTGGCCAAAAATTTAATATCATCAATGACTTGATCTGAGCGATAGTCCTCAACCCAGTTCAAACCTGCACCTTTAGCTTTCAAGCGCATGTTGATATCTTTAGTCACTAATACGACTTGTTGTTCAGAATGGCTCTGTAAGAATAAAGCTGCATTAATGATGCGATTATCAGGTTCATTAGCAGTAAAGAAGCCATGACCTGCCGGGACAGCATGATCGGCAAAAATAGATATTTTACCGAGCTTATTCTCTCCTTTTAGTTTTTGTAGAGGCACACCGACGCTGATCTCTTCAGGGCTAGCATTAGAGAATATATCTTCGAGTGCGCGAATTGCGGCACGGGCATCTCGACTAACATCTTTTTTTCTGTCTTTGATATTGTCGAGCTCTTCTAATACTGTCATCGGGATGACAACATCATGTTCTTTGAAAGTAAAAATAGAAAAAGGGGCATGCAATAAAACATTTGTATCAAGTATAAATATTTTATTACTACTGACGGTTACATTACTGTCGTTGGTTAGAACTCTGCTATGGGTACTTTCCATAAAAACACCTCACTTGGTTCAGTTTGCTTACTAAGTTTAGTCGCAAAAGAAATAGCTGACATTTTTGCGCATTTTTTAAATGATCTGCAACGCAATGCGATATACTGCAGAAATACTTAACCCTGATGACATTATCAGGCTTTCATGACGGAAATAAGAATGACAGCAACCAAAACAGCCCTCGATCCAGCGCTATTTAAAAAAATCGAAACCATCTGTGAACAAGGCGAAGTTCAGCTTGAAGATGAGCAATATACTCAAGCAATTGAAACCTTCATGAAAGCATATGATTTAGTTCCAGATCCAAAGATTCATTGGAATGTATCGACTTGGATCCTAACAGCATTGGGCGATGCTCACTTTATGTTAGGTGACTTTGCAGCGTTAGAAGAAGCTGTTGGTTTTGCTATGTTATGTCCAGAAGGTGCTGTTAATCCTTATTTACACCTGCGTTTAGGGCAAGCTCATTTTGAACTAGGTAATATGGAACCAGCTAAAGAACAATTACAAAAAGCATTTGAAGCAGAAGGCGCTGAGATATTCGGCGATGACGATCCTAAATACCTGACGCTTGCACAAGCATAACGGTCAGTAAAAATAAAGGGTCATATTATTCTTAATAATATGACCCTTTAAACTTATAGAGTTCTGCTTATGTCGCTATTTACTTATCAGCTATTTTTCAGCAGCGACTACTGAAATTTCCACTAACAGCGCTTCACGCGCCATGCTTGCTTGAACACATGCGCGTGCCGGAGCGTGACCAGCAGGAACCCATTCATCCCAAACCGCATTCATTTCAGCAAAATCTGTCATCTCTTTAATATAGATAGTTGCAGATAACATGTGCTCTTTATCACTACCAGCTTGCTCAAGTAAGTCCGTTACTTTTGCTAACATAGTTTCTGTTTGTTCTTTAATGCCTTGTGTTGCATCAGCACAAACTTGACCACATAAATAAATAGTACCGTTATGTTTTACAATACGGCTCATTCTTGCTTTGGTTTCCATGCGTTCAATCATGTTAAAAATCTCTTAATAATAAGTTCATTGATACGTAATTACTACGCGGTAAATTGTACGCACTTTAACTTATTTATAGATTTTATTCGAGCTACAAAAGCAAAAAAAACCTTACATTATTAGTCAGTTTACGACTATCGACGCTGCTCTAAACTCCACTTACGTAATAGTTTATTCTCAGCTTTAGGGTCTATCTGGGTAATAGCTTTATCTAATATTTTTCTTAGTATTGGCAGCTCTTTACGCACCCCAAAACGATAGCGATTTACATATTTAGTTCGCCCTGATACGGTCATATTATCGAGTTTTAACTGAGCAATTTTATAACGCAGAACAAATAACGATTCGATAGTTGCTACTATGTCACCACTGGCTGTTTTCCGCAGTGCGTCATCGGTATTATCCACGCGTGAAATAATGACTTGCGGGTAATTATTACGTAGATATTCTTCATATACATAACCTTCAACAACAGCGACGGTTTTACCTCGCAGTGATTTAAGGTTACGAATTCCATGAACTTTCTTTTGCGTAGCCAATGCAGCGATTGCTTCTACATAGGGCGCAGTGAAAATAAGCCACTGAGAGCGTCGAGATGTTTGGTTTAAGAATGACAAAGCATCACAATGACCTTGCCGGGTTGCATCTAAACTGTGCTGCCAAGTATCAGTGCTTTGTACTTCAAATTCAGTACCTAGCATGGCTGAAAAAATAGCGATGTAGTCAGCTGCAATGCCTTTATGGCCGACATTAGGATCCCAAGCTTCATAAGGCATCCAGTTTGGATCGATGCAAAGTTTGATTGGTGAATTATCATTTAAGTAGGTGCGTTCTGCTTGGGTTAGGCGTATTTTATCGACTTTGTTATTGGCGAATGCATTCATACCTATCAGGCTCAAAGAACAAGAAAGGGCAATAATCCAGCTCAAAACTCTCATCACTCAACTTACCTCATGTTGCGATATTCCAGTTAAAGTTAAGACCATAATGACAGTTCAATCTAGTACATTTGAATTTATATTCTATTTCAACATCATAATTATCCCTAATGAGTGATAAAATCACTAAATAATTATCATTCATTAATACTAACAATTATAATTATTAGTCTTTATCAATCAGCTGAATATCAATAAGAGAAATTATAAAATGCTTATGAAAGCGTCATTAAAATTTATCCCCCCTATTTCTTTCGCCTTACTACTTAGCGCTTGCAGTAGTTATTATTTTAACAGCAACTTAGATAAAGAAAATTTTCAAGCGTATTTTGCCGTTTCTAATGTCGAGTATTATCAAGCAGATAAACTTGGTGATTTTTATGTTGCGCAGTTAGGCATGATTGAAGCTGAAGATTGCCAATCTTTGGCAAATCAACCACCAGCAGAAAAACAACAAGCGATGATCGCAGCGAAACGCCAGGCAGCAAAATTAGGGGCAAACGGAATAATTATTGACGCTTGTATCGCGCCCCCAAGCTCTAAACTGTGTATTTCCAGTTATATTTGTTATGCCAGTGCCATCAAAGTATCACCTTTAGCATCTGAGATTAAATAATGACGGCTGTGAATATATCTATGACCAGCATAGGGACTATCGAAACACCCTATAAAGAAAAGTTTGCCGTACCGAGGCAACCCGGATTAGTATCATCGGCAAAGGCCGTACTCACGTTAACGCCACCTTTTGATGAAGCAGATGCTTTACGTGGATTAGAAGAATTCAGTCACGTTTGGCTTATTTTTTTATTTCATGAAACCATGGATAAAGGTTGGAACCCAACAGTCAGACCACCTCGCTTAGGCGGTAATGAACGACTTGGTGTGTTTGCTACCCGTTCAACTTTTCGACCTAACCCACTTGGTTTATCCGTCGCTAAATTAGATAAGATCGAAATTAAAGACAATCAATGCCGTATTCATTTATCCGGCATTGATCTTGTCGATGGCACGCCGATTTTAGATATCAAACCTTACCTACCTTATGCAGACAGTTTAACGGATGCGCAGGCAAGCTACGCGAGTGATGTACCAGATACGAATATGTCTGTATTATTTAGCGAAAGGACTGAGTTTGAAATATCGAAACAACAAAAAAAGTACCCAGAACTTAAACAGTTTATCAGCCAAGTATTAGCCCAAGATCCTCGTCCAGCGTACAAAAAAAAGAAGAAGTCCAAGCAGGATTACGGTGTCAAACTATATGAATTTAATGTCTGTTGGTCTGTAGAAGATAACGTCACAACAGTAACGAGCATTTCGAATCTAGAACATAACAATGACTAATAACATAGCTCAACACCTACCGTGTTGGGCTTGCTATACCTATTCGTGTAACGCAATTTAAATAAATTTAACGCTGTAAAACAGCACTTATTATCTGAATTCAGGAAACAACAGTCCTCGCTACATATTAATATCTTATCTATGTCACTTTTTGTGCAGCTCCTACTGTATTAAGCAATATTTAGCCACAACCACTCGCTGACTAACAAATTCTAGTTGAGTCGCTAAAAGAACGCGCAGACATTACTTATGCGATTGTTATTGATAAAAACATTCAAGCCATAGCCCACAGTGATAAACAAAAGTTAAATAAAACCGACAGTGATAGCTACACAGTTGCAGGTGCCGGTAAAGGTGAACTGTACGGTGCTTTTGATATTGGCGTACCGATCACTGAAGTAAGTGGCGCAGTAGAAGATATCGTCTTTACCCAATTAATCGCCATTGTCGCGATCTTCTTAATATGTGCATGTGTACTTATTGCATTACTTAACCGATTCTTTAAACCACTTTCAGGTTTACAACAAGTACTACAAAATATTTCTAAAGGCGATGGCGATTTAACCCTGCGATTACCTGTTAATGGTAATGATGAAATAGCCCAAATCTCGACAGCATTTAATACCTTTTTCGGAAATATTAATGAAATCATATCTCAAGTTGTCCAAACCGGCGTAGGTTTAGGTCATTCAGCAAGCGAGTTACGTAGCCAGTCACTACAAGCACTTTCTCGCGGTCAAGAACAGAGTGAGCAAACGTTATTGGTTGTTACATCAATCAATGAAATGAACAACATGTCAGAAGTCATCACAACATTAGCAGAGCGAACTCAATCTATCGGTTCAATCCTCGATGTGATCTGCGGTATCTCTGAGCAAACTAACTTGCTCGCACTGAATGCTGCGATTGAAGCGGCACGCGCTGGTGAAGCCGGTCGAGGCTTCGCAGTCGTGGCCGATGAAGTTCGCAACCTAGCCACCAAAACTGCGCATTCAACTGATGAAATCCAAAACATGATTGCTCAGCTGCAACATGAAGCGAAAAATGCAGTTAATGCCATGGACAGTAATAAGTCATTAACGGTGCAAGGCACGCAAGCCACTGGCGAAGCCCAAGTTGCACTAGAGAAAATTTCAGAGCAAGTAATGGCGATCCTTGATATGAATACCCAAGTCGCTACCGCAACAGAAGAACAATCTTCCGTTGCCAATGAGATCAACATTAACATGGATATCGTCAATAACTCGGTACAAGAAGGTTTGAGTGCCAGTAAAGAGCTTGAGGTTACGAGTCAGAGTTTAGAGCTACTAGCTCAAACACTTGACCAGCACGTCGGTTCATTTAAAATCTAACGATAGATAACAGGTATGTAATCGTCTATTGCAAATCCTAAAAAGCCGCAGATAAAATCTCCACAACCGACTCACCAAAAAATGTAGCCAACATTTGTAAGTGTTCAGCCAGATATTGAGTACGCGGATTGACTAGCCCCACATGCAGAATCTGACGTTCTTCTTAACTACTTTCAATCCTTTGGTATTTTGGTATATGCGTTTGGCAATATGGGGGAAATTCCAAATATACCCCATTTGTGTTTGTGCTAAATTGGACAACGAACTTTCTCACCTGAAACTCAAGTTATAAGAAAAGTACCCGCCATAGCCAGCTTGAATCCAAGTCATCTTGGCAAGTACGATATTGTGTCGCATATCTCAATGATCGTGCCTTCACTTTTTTAGCCACTTTCTTTAGCCAAGGTTTTTTATTATAAGAACGGTTTTTATAACCGCCCCAACCTTCGTGATAATTAAGATATTGTTTCTCTGCATCCCATTTTGATACACGGTTAATTTTATTAGACTTGTTAATAAACCAACCCATAAAATCCATGGCATCATCAAAATCATCACGATCTGACCAATTATTTCCAGTTTCTTTCACGTAATCCCCCCAAGTCACCGTCTTAGCTTGGGCGTAACCGTATGCTGAACTAGCTCGACCAACCGGAATGATCCACCAGTACTGCATCGGTGGCTGAGCATTATGACGAAATGAACTTTCTTGGTACATCATAGCCATTGGTACGTGCACGGGCACACCCCATCGATCTTTGGTTTCTATGGCCGCTTCATACCAATCATACTTCTCAGTAAAAATGTCACATAGGTTTTCAGGATTACGAGGTTGTGAAGAACAACCAGATAATATGCTACCCATTATTAATATCACGAGAATCGTCAATGTTTTGTTCATGTTTAACCGCATATATGAAATTCAGGCTGCCAGTATAAAGGCCAGTAATATTGAATAAAAGCAGTGCAAATGAAATAAATAAAACTAATATCTAATTTTTGCTGTTTAGTCAGCCCCCGCCCTGTTAAAATCGCTCTCCTATATCGATTTTATTAGTAAATAAAGGAACGTTATGCGCACCAGCAACTACTTGCTTTCAACTTTGAAAGAAACTCCAAATGACGCAGAAGTAATTAGCCACCAGCTAATGCTTCGTGCAGGTATGGTTCGTCGTCTTGCATCAGGTCTATACACTTGGTT
>Ga0209396_1000433_pt1 | contig 50252 bp, 43 predicted proteins | sample GOMGulsemesocosm_6_FD_184638 | JGI IMG/M metagenome (GOLD analysis project Ga0209396, IMG submission 184638) | Methane-oxidizing microbial communities from mesocosms in the Gulf of Mexico - GOM8C Gulf of Mexico (SPAdes) (version 2) | ecosystem: Environmental > Aquatic > Marine > Cold seeps...
TCACAATCCGGGGCTCTACCAACTGAGCTACAACCGCCATAGTGGTCGGTGATAGAGGATTCGAACCTCTGACCCCCTGGTCCCAAACCAGGTGCGCTACCAAGCTGCGCTAATCACCGAACATGCCTGCAAAGAACGTATCGTTCCGAACAAGTGTGCGCATTATAGATTTTGTGTGAAAGTCTGCAAGTCTTTTTAAACAATTCATTAGTTATTTTAAAAAAACAACTAATCGAGAATGAAAACACATCATTCAACGTGCAAAAAACAAACAATCTAATACATAACACGAGAGAGTATATTGGGGCGACTGACGGGATTTGAACCCGCGACAACCGGAATCACAATCCGGGGCTCTACCAACTGAGCTACAACCGCCATTTCAATACTCTGCTGTTATACGTTTAAATCATATAACTGCATATTCACTACTATGCCACGTAAGCAAGCGGCATGATCTACAATAACATATCGTCATACAACGATGGTGCGTCCGAGAGGAGTCGAACCTCCGACCTCACCCTCCGGAGGGGCGCGCTCTATCCAGCTGAGCTACGGACGCATGATAGATATATTACTTTTAACATTTCCCTGCGTCTAGCCTATTTATATAAAAAAAGACTTATTAGAAACACTTGTATCTTTTCTAACCAATTCAATAATACCGTCATAATTAGTCTAATCTCAATAAAAATGCCCCTGAAATAGTTCCCAAAAAAACCAATTCAATAAGCCAACAAAAACAGTTAAATCAAACAAACCGTGTTACAACTATTTAACCTGACGCTAGGTAAGGATATAATGCGGCATTAATCAGGGATTAATATAACTTAGATTCAAATAATAAGTCCTCTCAAAGACTGTATAAACCACCATTACGGAGCTAAACGAGCATGCACCAATTGAAAACACTTCTTATCGCCCTGTCTACGACTCTGCTGTTTGCCTTCGCAGCAAATGCAGATCATAATTCAGACGCATCTATCGCTGAACGTATCGCTCCAGTAGGCCAAGTATACCTACCAGGCGAGTTAGCACCTGTGGTTGCTAAATCAACTGCGCCAGCAGAGCCACGTTCTGGTGAACAAGTTTATACTGCAACTTGTAACATGTGCCATGGTAGCGGCTTAGCAGGCGCGCCAATCAAAGGTAACGCAGATCAATGGGCACCGCGCATAGCCAAAGGCAAAGAAACATTGTTCAAACATGCTATCGAAGGCTTTAACGGTGCAATGCCAGCTCGTGGAACTTGTTCAACATGTTCCGATGACGAATTAAAAGCAGCGGTTGATTACATGATCCAAGGTCTGTAATTACATAGCAAAAAATAGAATAATGAAAGCCGCTAATTATTAGCGGCTTTTTTTGCTCCTTATTCAAGCCCTGCTAAACTTTGCCTATACAGCTATCTATTTTGGTGGCAACAGATAATCAGGATGACAACTGTGGATAAGGACTTTACCGCTAACGCCCATGAGCTAGGGCAGCAATTGACCGCAAGGATGACTCGCGTTAATAGCGACCGAGCACAACGAGCAAAATTACTATTGCAACTGAGGTCGGCTCAAAAGCATTTCCCAAACTCAGGCCAACACTTTGCTTTATACCTCATCAAGATCGATAATGTAATTGAAGTAGAGCAAGACTTTGGTATCGATTTAAGCCAGCAACTGATGTCTGTTATCGGCAATCAGCTTAAATTGCAGATAACAGACGATGATTGTTTAGTACAGCTGCAAAGTGATGAATTCGCACTACTAAAGACTCAAGTTTCAGACAGTCAATCCGCCATTAAAATTGCCAACCAACTGCAAGTCCGCTTCCGGTTTAGCTTTCAAGTGCAAAGTTACAACATGCCTTGCTGCTGCAATATCGGAATTAGCCTGCAAACTCAACCAAAATACCATGTCACTCAAATTCTAAAAGACGCTGATACCGCCCTTAAAAATGCCAAGAAAAAAGGGAAAGGCCAATATCATCTAGCCATAGCCAAACCGATTCAAACCACCAATAGCACGATGCTCTTACAACAAGAAAGATTAGCCGAAGCGCTGTTAAATAATGATATTAATCCTTACTATCAACCAATCATTGAGCTAAACAGTAATCGTCTTATCGGTTTTGAGGTAATGCCGCATTGGAACAACAACCATGCTTCCAATGAAGATTTCAATTTTACGTCTTTGGCTGAACGTACCGACATGATCATCTCACTTGATTTACACATCATCAAACAAGCTTGTCGTCAACTAAAAAGCTGGCACGCTTCTCATATTAATAACCAACAAATCATCCTCACCATTGGTTTATCTGTTAAACATCTGATTTTAGACGGCGCAGTTGAACATCTTATCTTTGTTATTCAGCAACAGCAAATTCCCCCGCAATCATTAATTTTCGAATTTAGAGAGCAAGACTTCATCGCTCAGAATGATTTTGTGATCAGTTCTCTGAATAAACTCAGAGCGGTCGGGGTTAGTTTAGGCTTAGATGATTTTGGTAAAGGTTTTAGCTCGCTGAACGCGTTTTTCAAGTATCCAATTGATTACATCAAAATAGATCAAAGCTTTACTAATAGAATGTTAATGTCAAAAAAAGACTTATCCCTAATTCGGGTGATCCGAGATATAAGTCATGACATGGGGTTACACGTGATTGTCGAAGGCATAGATAGCCCACAACAACACGCCAAGTTAGTCGAATTAGGCTGTGAATATGGCTTAGGCAGTTACATCGCCAATCCGATGCATCATGACCAAGCCAATGGTTTATTAGAAGCTTAAGTTTATTGGTTTAATCATTTATTAAATAACGCTCTTAGGTTAGCAACGCCTTTTTTTCCTTTTTGTTGCTTCTCTTGGGCGCTAGCGGGCTTCTTACGTAAATCCCATTCCAGATCATCTTGCGGTAATTCAAACAAGAAACGGCTTGGCTCAGGCTTAATCACTTCACCAAATTGGCGACGTTCTTTACAAAGCATCATAAACAAACCACGTTGTGCACGGGTAATGCCTACATATGCCAAACGGCGTTCTTCTTCGACATTGTCTTCATCAATAGAGCTTTGGTGCGGTAGAATGCCTTCTTCCATTCCCACCATAAAGACATACGGATATTCCAAACCTTTAGAAGCATGGAATGTCATTAACTGCACTTGGTCAGAATCATCTTCGTCTTCGTTGCGCTCTAACATATCACGCAGTGTTAACCGAGTAACCACTTGGGCTAGCGTCATCTCTTCATCAAGATCATCACCTTTAAGCATTTCAGTCACCCAGCGATACAGCTCTGAGACATTTTTCATGCGCATTTCAGCCGCTTTGGCACTTGGACTGGTTTCATATAACCAATCTTCATAGTGAATATCACGGATCATATCGCGCACCGCATCAATGCTGTCTGCTCGCTGTTCTTGATCTGATAATTCGACTAACCAACGCGTAAAACCACGTATCGATTGTAAGCCTCGCCCCGTCAGTGTCTGTTCTAAACCCATTTCAAAACTGGCAGCGAACAGGCTGATGTTACGCATATTGGCGTAATTCCCCAGTTTTTCCAATGTTGTCGGGCCGATCTCACGGCGCGGTACATTGACGACACGTAGGAAGGCATTATCATCATCAGGATTAACCAAGAGGCGTAAATAAGCCATCATGTCTTTAATCTCGGCACGAGAGAAAAACGAGGTACCGCCACTGATCTTGTAAGGAATACGGTTAGTCATCAAGGCTTTTTCAAATAAACGCGACTGGTGATTACCACGATATAAGATAGCGTAATCTTTATAATCTGTGCGGCTCATGAATTTGTGCGCCAGCAGTTCTGAAACGACTTTCTCCGCTTCATGCTCTTCATTCTTAGTGGTGAATACTTTAATTGGATCGCCATAACCCAACTCACTAAACAGGCGCTTACCAAATTCATGCGGATTATTATCGATCAAGATATTCGCCGCTTTCAAGATGCGCTGAGTAGAGCGGTAATTTTGCTCAAGTTTCACCACTTTTAAACCAGGAAAATCTTTTTGCAATAAACTCAAGTTTTCAGGTCGAGCACCACGCCATGAATAAATAGATTGGTCATCATCACCTACCACGGTAAACTTAGCGCGGGAGCCTACCAGCAGTTTCACTAATTCATATTGGCTGGTATTAGTATCTTGATATTCATCCACCAGCAGGTAGCGGATCTTATCTTGCCAGCGATCACGCACTTCTTGATTTAAACGTAACAACAAAGTCGGCATCATGATCAAATCATCAAAATCCAGCGCATTATAGGCTTTCATGTGACGCATATAAGAATCATAACATTCGGCAAATAACCGATCTTGTGGCATCTGCGCACGCGCTATCGCTTGTGGTGGGAGTACTAACTCGTTCTTAAAATTCGAGATGCTGCTGCGCAGTTGATCGATAAGCTCTTTATCTTCTTCTAACGTATCCTGAGTCAGCTCTTTCAATAAGGCGATTTGGTCTTGATCATCAAATAAAGTGAAATTCTGCTTAATCCCTAAGGTTTTATATTCCTTGCGAATAATATTTAAACCTAGGGTGTGAAACGTCGACACCATTAAGCCTTTGGCTTCTTTTTTCCCTAATGTTTGACCGATACGCTCTTTCATTTCGCGTGCCGCTTTATTGGTGAAGGTAACCGCGGCGATATTACGAGCTTGGTAACTACAGTTTTGCACCAGGTGCGCAATTTTAGTCGTAATAACGCGGGTTTTACCACTGCCAGCACCCGCTAACACTAGGCAAGGCCCAGAGATATATTTAACAGCTTCGTCCTGACCTGGATTCATCTTCATAGCAATACCAAATTAAAATAGGGAAAATAGGTGTGATTTACGATTGTAGCAGATACGAATTAACAAAATAGAACATACAAAAATGCCAGTTATAAATAACTGGCATTTTGTTTATACAAATAGCGAACCAAGGATTACTTGATTTTGCCTTCTTTGTACATTACATGCTTACGAACAACTGGATCAAATTTTTTGATTTCCATTTTTTCAGGCATGTTTTTTTTGTTCTTATCAGTGGTATAGAAGTGACCAGTACCAGCTGATGAATTCAAACGAATTTTATCGCGCATAATCTAATTCCTTAAACCTTCTCACCACGAGCACGTAATTCAGCAAGAACTGAATCGATACCCTTTTTATCGATAATACGCATACCTTTAGCAGTAAGACGTAATTTAACAAAGCGGTTTTCGCTCTCAACCCAGAAACGATGTGAATGCAGGTTTGGCAAAAAACGACGACGAGTGCGGTTTTTTGCGTGAGAAACGTTGTTACCAACAGCTGGTTTTTTACCAGTAACTTGGCATACTTTTGACATAGTGTGCTCCAATAACTTCAAATTTAAGTGTGTACATAGTCGCATTTGAAGCTACTAGGTATACTTTCAAAGCTGGGTTTATACAGTAAACGTAAACAAAAATCAATAATAGTGCAAAATATCATCAATTAATCCAGTTTGATTTTTTCTTTAAAAATCAAAGCACATTGTACATTTATACGAGTGAAAAAACAGTTTAACTAAATAAAAAAAATCAAAATAACCGCAATGTAACGACTCAAGCTCCGCATAATACCTACGGTGCCTTTGCTCGCATTCGGAGCGTATTTAGGTATAATTCCAGCTCCTTGCACGCGAGTTAAAAAGCCATGTTAAACGCCATAGAATTAATTACCCTGAGACAAAAATTCCCCGTATTAAACCAGCAGGTCAACGCTCATCCGTTAATCTATTTGGATAATGCAGCGACCAGTCAAAAACCCGACGTGGTGCTCGAAGCAATTAATACTTATTACCGGGATATTAACGCTAACGTACATCGCGCTTCGCATGCTTTAAGTGCTCAAGCGACCATTGCTTTTGAAAAAGCGCGTAATACTTGCGCGCAATTCATTAACGCCAATAGCAGCAAAGAAATCATCTGGACTCGCGGCACCACGGAAGCAATTAATTTATTAGCCAATACTTTAACAGCGCAGTTCCAAACTGGCGATGAGATCATCATTTCGACTGCAGAACACCACGCTAATATTGTACCTTGGCAAATGCTTGCTCAGCGCACAGGCGCAATTATCAAGGTTATCCCGCTATTAGCCAATTGCGATCTGGATATGCAAGCCTATGCAACATTATTAAATAAAAAAACCAAGCTAGTCGCGGTTAATCATGTCTCTAATGCATTGGGCACTGTTAACCCTATTGCTGATATCATCACTTTAGCCAAACAAGTTAATGCCAAAGTCTTTATCGATGGCGCTCAAGCTATCGCTCATTGGTCTATCGATGTACAAGCGTTAGGCTGTGACTTCTATGCATTCTCAGGTCACAAGATGTATGGTCCAACAGGCATTGGCGTACTCTGGGGTAAACAAGCAGAACTAGAAGCGCTACCACCTTGGCAAGGCGGCGGCGAAATGATCAAAACAGTCACCTTTGCAGAAACTACTTACAACGAACTGCCGTTCAAGTTTGAAGCTGGCACCCCGAATATTGCTGGAGCAATTAGTCTCGCCGCTGCCATGGACTTTCTAACCCAGCAAGATCGCCAAGCCTTAGCTCAACACGAAGACGAATTATTGGCTTACACTTGCCAGTTACTTGCTCGCATTGAGCGCATAGAAATAATCGGCAATCCAAGCCAGCGCGCAGGTGCAGTCAGTTTCATTATCAAAGACGCTCATAACGCGGATGTTGGTACTTTATTGGATATGCAAGGCATTGCCGTGCGTACCGGTCATCATTGTGCTCAGCCCTTAATGCAGAGCTTAAATATTCCCGGCACTATTCGTATTTCTCCAGCGATCTACAATAGCCAAGCCGAAATCGACTTTACCTTGCAAGCTTTAGAAGCGTTATTAGATATGCTTTAGTTCCAAATGAACCGAATATGAATAACTAACTCAGCTTTTATTCAGTCGACCTTTGTTTTAATAGCCTCATACCAACAACGAACAACCCCAACAAACAGAAGCTATTACTTCTAAGGAAAATATTATGTCTATGAAAAAACAGCCCTAACAATTGCAGCAGTAAGTTTACTTGTACCGAGTCTAGCAATGGCAAAAGGTTGCGATAAAGATCATAAGGGTCCAGCGTTTAACTACACCGGTCCAGTAGTTTGTTCATCTAAGCGTAGACCACGTTGCATCACCCATTGGCATTCAGTTTCTGTCATACCTTTACCATCATCAGCGACACAAATCGCAATACGTTCATCTTGTCCTTCAAGATCCAAACGAGCAGAAATGACGATACTTTGTTGCGCCCACTTAAAGGCATTTTCGATTGCTAATAAATAATAATATGACAGTCGCTAAAATTCGTGTTTTCATAGTCGTCAGGTTACCCTTGTTTTAATGAATAGAACATTAACAAGCTCTTAATTTATGGAAAAGGAGATCAAATTGCGTCAATTATTTATCTGCTTACTGATATGGTCAAGATGTTGAAATCCAAATGACCACAAATGGTAAATTCATTCTTATTGAAAACGACTAATCAATTAACAGCTTCATCAAATAACGAGGCGTAACAGGATTCCCCATGACAGACCTTGCTCTTAGCCCTTTCGGTAACGATATCACTGCAACACAAGTAGCTGAATTACTTGCCGCAGAGAAAGGCTGGCAAAACAAATATCGCCAATTGATTTTACTTGGCAAAAAGCTTCCTGATTTAACGGAAGAGTTCAAAATTGCTGATAATCAAGTCCACGGTTGTGAAAGCCAAGCTTGGGTGATTTATACAAAAGGTGCAGATGAGCGTTTATGGTTTGGACTGGATTCAGATGCTCGTATTGTTAAAGGCTTAATGGCTGCGTTATTAGCGGCGGTGAACGGTAAAACTCGCAATGAAATAGCAGAGTTAAATATCGATAGTTACTTTGCTGAATTAGGCTTTATGCAGCAATTAAGTCCTTCGCGAGGTAATGGCTTGCAAGCTGTTATAGCCACAATTAAAGCGGCTTAATACTGACAGATAAAATCTGTTAAATGTGTTTACTGCTTAACTTGAGGTGCGATATTGGCAAAAACGTCCTTCGCATCACGCCCCCAGTTTTCAATAACACCACCATAGAAAGCTGTTCATTGTCACTCTCTAGTTGTTCACCCTCGGTTTTACGAATAGCCGGAGTCATTACCGCAGATATGATTTTGGGTAACTTACTTATCTGGACTAGGTTCAGGAAATAGAGAAATCTAAGATCACTTTTTCAGGTTCTTCACAATTACCGCAGTCCCCATACCACCGCCGATACATAACGAAGCCAAACCGTAATCTAAGCCGCGCTTTTGTAACTCGTGTAATAACGTCACGGTAATACGACCTCCAGATGCGCCTAACGGATGGCCTAATGCGATAGCGCCGCCATTAACATTAGTCTTATCAGCAAACCATGTCATATCAACTTCATGCTGCTCACTAAGCTGTGTCATCACACCCAAAGATTGCGCTGCAAAGGCTTCATTAATCTCTAATAAATTAATCTGATTCAAGTTCATGTTAGCGCGCTTTAATGCCTGTTCGATTGCAGGGACAGGTCCTAAACCCATGATTTCAGGATCGAGCCCACCTTGACCGTAAGCAACTAATTCTGCAATTGGCTCTAAACCGTATTTTTCGACCGCTTCAGCAGAGGCAAGAATAAGTGCTGCAGCACCATCATTAATACCTGAAGAGTTACCCGCGGTAACAGAGCCATCTTTCTTAAATGCCGAGCGTAATTTTGCTAGCCCAGCCAGTGAAGCATCTGCTTTTGGATATTCGTCAGTATCGAATGTCAGCGTATTACGGCGTATTTTAACTTCTAATGGTGCGATCTCATCAACGAAACGTCCGGCTTCAATCGCAGCAACCGCTTTTTGCTGACTGGCAACCGCGAATTCGTCTTGCTGTTCACGGCTTAAACCGACTTTTTCAACAATGTTTTCAGCTGTCACGCCCATATGATAATTTTGAAATGCATCTGTTAAACCATCATTGACCATGGCATCGAGCATCGTCATGTTACCCATTTTGCTACCAAAACGCGTTTGTGCCGGCACCAGATAAGGAATGTTCGACATGCTTTCCATGCCTGCAGCAATAACAACTTCAGCATCACCCGCTTTAATGTGTGATGCCGCATTCATGATGGTTTTCATGCCACTGCCACAAATCATATTCAGACCATAAGCTGGCACCGATGTCGGAATACCGGCCTTAATAGCAGCTTGACGAGCTGGGCCCATACCCTGACCTGCGCCAATCACATTACCGACAATTACTTCATCGACATTATTCACATCCAACTTAGCCGCAGCTAAAGCACCTGCTATCGCTGTAGCGCCTAATGTCGCCACATCAACACCCGCTAAAGCGCCACCGAAACTACCTAACGCCGTACGTTTTGCCGCAACAATAAATACTTTATTCATCACTCTGCTTCCTTACATTCATGTCAATAGTATTTTCATCAGTATCATTTTAAATGACGCTACTTTCAAACGTTCGTTTGAAGTAATATTGCAACAATACCATAAGAGCTAATGAACGAAAATGTAAGTTTTAACCTAATTGCAACAAAGAGAAATTGAGCGATGAGAAAGAATATCTATTCAGCTTGAGAGCGCTCAGCCTCAAGCTGTTCACGCTTACATTTTTCGGCTAATTTCTTAAGTACGCGTGAAGCAGCAATTAAACCGAAAGTAGCGGTAACGGCAGTTGAAGCACCGAAACCACTCGAACAATCCATACCGGTTGCGCCATCTTCAAAGTTTTTAGTTAAACAAACTTCGCCATCGTCGCTTGGATAAATAAGTTGTTCAGTCGAAAATACGCATTCGATACCGAATCTACTCGTCGAATTTTTACTGAAATGATGCCAACGACGCAGTTCAGAGCGTACATTCGCTGCCAGCGGATCTTGGTAGGTTCGAGATAAATCCATAATTTGGATTTGAGTTGGATCGATTTGCCCACCAGCAGCGCCAATAGTAATGCACTTGATTTTTTTACGCTTACAAAAGGCTAATAACCCTGCTTTGGAACGCACAGCATCAAATGCATCAACTACGTAATCAAAGTCTTTAGTTATATACTCCGCGATATTGTCGGTACTAATAAAGTCGTCGACTAAATTAACCTTACACTCAGGGTTAATAGCTTTAATACGCTCAGCCATCACATCGATTTTTTGCTTGCCGATAGTATCTTTCAACGCATGAATTTGGCGGTTAGTATTAGTCACACAAATGTCATCCATGTCGATCAGAGTGATCTGGCCAATGCCCGAGCGCGCTAGCGACTCTACAACCCAAGAACCCACACCACCAATACCAACAACACATACGTGCGCTTGTTGGAAATACGCTAACGCTTGGCGCCCATATAAACGTGCAATACCACCAAAACGATTGTCATACTCAGCCGACATAGCCTACCCCAAATCATAAAAAAAACGCATTATACAGATAACAGCAGTTAACTACAAAATGACAATAGACTAACTAGCGAACTTGATTTAAATCAAGTTTAGATTAGATAATTAAGCATGACATCTTGCATAATAAATTGCATAAAACAAAGAATACTCACAACAACAAATACCTATTTATGAATATAAAAACATATAAACTGACTAATAAATCACAGCCATTTAATCATGCTAATTTCCTCATTGAATACAATGCATTTAATTGACCTCAAGTTAAATTCAGACGCATTTTTAAATAACTGCATAACTTTGCATATATTTAAAAATAATATCCGCTAAAGGTAAAATAGCCGCATATTCCTCTTATGAAGCTGCCAGCCTATATACTAAATGTGTGATCATTTAGTAATAAAGACAAAGTAAATTTCATTACTATTTCGGCTAAGTTATGGTTTTTTATTTTGGATTAAGATCATGAAAATATTATACATTGTTTACAAGTATCGCTTATCACCCACGACTCGTTGCTCAAATTATTTATGTGTTATACCCCCTATTGACATGACAAATAGCAAGGATCGAAGATGACAACATCAACTTTAGAAAAAGAAAAAAAAGGCTTTTTTGCTAATTTAAAATTCCCATCAGCTTATACAATTTTATTTGCTCTTATTGCCATCGTTGCGCTAATGACTTGGATCGTGCCAGCAGGTCAATACGATAGAGCAATGAATGAAGATATCGGTAAAGAAGTGCCAATCACAGGTACCTATAAAGCAGTCGAAGGTAACCCGCAAGGTTTTGTAGATATAGCACTCGCGCCCATTGATGGTTTTTATGATCACAACACTTACGCGGCTGCCGCAATTGATGTGTCACTGTTCATTCTTATTATCGGTGGTTTCTTAGGACTAGTAACTAAGACTGGCGCAATTGATGCTGGGATTGAGCGGGTAACAACACGCTTAAATGGTCGTGAAGAATTGATGATCCCGATCCTAATGCTGCTGTTTGCTGCTGGTGGAACTATTTACGGTATGGCTGAAGAGACAATACCATTTTACACGTTAATCGTGACCGTAATGATTGCAGCTCGTTTTGATTCGGTGGTGGGTGCCGCAACAGTACTGTTAGGTGCGGGCATTGGTGTATTAGGCTCCACGATAAATCCATTTGCAACGGTTATTGCAGCTAATGCTGCAGGTGTCCCTTTTACTGATGGCATATTTTTACGTCTTGCAACCTTAGCTTTCGGTTGGTTAATCTGCGTAATTTACGTCATGCGTTATGCCAAAATGGTCAAAGCCGATCCAACAAAATCTATTATGTTTGATAAACGTGAAGAACATATCGCGCATTTTTTAGGCAATAAATCAGATGAGAAAATAGAGCTTACAGCGACCCGTAAACTCATTCTAACTATCTTCGTCACTTCTTTCGCAATCATGATTTACGGTGTTGCAGTGGCAGGTTGGTGGATGCCTGAAATTTCAGGTCTATTCTTAGTGGCTGCCATTGTGACAGGTCTCGTCGCTCGGATGAGTGAAGAAGAACTCACCTCAACTTTTATTGATGGTGCTCGCGACCTACTTGGTGTGGCACTCATTGTTGGTATTGCCCGTGGCATCGTCGTGATCATGGACCGCGGCATGATCACTGATACCATTTTGCATACAGCTGAAAATGCGATCACGGGTCTATCAGGTATTGTCTTCATCAATGTCATGTATTGGATTGAAATCTTACTGTCATTCCTCGTACCATCAACATCTGGATTAGCAGTACTTACTATGCCTATCATGTCACCATTAGCTGATTTTGCAGGTGTTAGTCGTGACCTCGTTGTCACCGCGTTCCAATCTGCTTCTGGCGTAGTTAACTTAGTTACCCCTACTTCAGCAGTTGTGATGGGCGGCCTTGCGATTGCAAAAGTCCCTTACGCACGCTGGATTAAATGGGTTGCTCCGTTGGTAGGCATATTAACGCTGCTAGTGATGGCAATGCTAAGCATAGGTGTAATGCTATAACGCATACGCTTTAAAACAATCTCTTCTTAATACCCTGCTGGTTATCCTGCAGGGTATTTTTTTATCTATTCATTGCTAAGTAGCCTCAACTCGAAACAATTAATAGGGTGTGAGGATTTAGACTTTTCTTAGCAAAATACCTTTTTCAGGGATGAGAAAAATCGAGTTCAATACATCGATCTACGCACTTCATTTTAAGGTCCTAAATTACCAATAAATTCCCAACCAAAAGCTTCTTTTCCTCATCTTAAAAACCAGTCAAAAAAAACGAAATTTACAGTTCCAAAATGAACAAAAAAAATTATTAAATACGATCGAGTTAGCAAATTACAAAAAACAAAAAACTACTACTTTATATATATATCCATTTAACTTGCATAATATTTAACAGTTAAAAAAATGAACTAAAACATAACAAAAAAAATAAATAATCAAATATTAACAAATCAACAGCTTAAGAAAAAACCACCTAAAAAACCATAAAAAAACCTCATGAATAAAATCAATAAAACTCATAAACAGGCATAATAAAACACTTTAAATCAATGACATACAAAAACACAGACAATTGTATTTCGTGAGCCAGCTCAAAGATTGACAGCCTAGGTTACGTATACTCAATTCAACAGCAAAGATGCTTAAAAAATCAATTTAACAAATAAATATTCAACAAAATTTAAACTTTCAAATACCTAATAGCGTTGCATTAAACGCTTAAACGAAGGATAAAATTATGAGTAAATTATATGTCGGTTCTGAAATTGGCCAGCTGCGCCGCGTTCTTGTTCATCGTCCTGAACGTTCATTAAGTCACTTAACACCTTCAAATTGCCAAGACTTATTATTTGATGATGTTCTATCTGTAGAACGTGCAGGTGAAGAGCATGATGCCTTCACTCAAACACTGCGTGACCAAGGTGTAGAAGTACTTTTATTAAAGAATTTACTTGCTGACACAATGGCAATTCCAGAAGCCAAAGATTGGCTATTGAGCACACAAATATCAAGCAATCGTTTTGGTATCGCTTTTGCAAATGACGTACGCTGTTTCCTAGCTGATTTATCAAATATGGAGCTTGCAGCAATATTACTTGGTGGCCTTAGCTACTCTGAATTACCAATTAAATCATCATCTATGATGCAAGGTTTACATAACTCAACTGACTTCATTATCAAGCCATTACCTAACCATCTATTTACCCGCGATACTTCATGCTGGGTTTACGGTGGTGTATCTATCAACCCAATGGCAAAACGAGCACGTCAACGTGAAACCAATCACCTACGTGCGATTTACCGCTGGCATCCAACATTCGCCGGTGAAGACTTCATTAAGTACTACGGCGATGCTGAACGTAACTACGACAAATCAACCATCGAAGGCGGTGACGTACTCGTACTAGGTAAAGGTGCAGTATTAATCGGTATGTCAGAACGCACAACGCCACAAGGTGTTGAACAATTAGCAAGTAGCTTATTCAAACACGGCGAAGCAAAAGAAATTATCGCAATGCAGCTACCAAAACATCGTTCTTGTATGCACCTCGATACAGTAATGACACACATCCAAGAAGATACTTTCTCGGTTTATCCAGAAGTAGTCAGTAAAGACGTGAAGTGCTGGAGTCTAACAGGCGATCAATCAGGCCATGTTGATGTGAAAGAAACAGGTTACTTCGTTACTGCAATCGAAAAAGCATTGGGTGTTGACCAACTAAATCTTATCACTACCGGTGGCGATAGCTTTGAAGCGGAACGTGAACAGTGGAACGACGCTAATAATGTATTAACCGTAAAACCAGGCGTTGTAATTGGGTACGAACGTAACGTTTACACCAATGAGAAATACGACAAAGCTGGCATCACAGTACTACCAATTCCAGGTGATGAACTCGGTCGCGGCCGTGGCGGCGCACGCTGCATGAGCTGCCCAATTGAACGTGATGGAATCTAATTTCCCAATCGATTTAAGATAAGAGATTTTAACTATGACTAAACAAACAGTTGTTGTTGCACTAGGCGGAAATGCTTTACTACGCCGTGGCGAGCCACTAGAAGCGAGCATTCAACGTAATAATATTGCTATCGCAGCCAAAGCTATCGCAGAGATAGCGACCGAATATAACGTCGTCTTGGTACATGGTAATGGCCCACAAGTCGGATTATTAGCACTGCAAGGCTTAGAATATAAAGCCGTTAGCCCGTATCCGTTGGATGTATTAGGCTCAGAAACGCAAGGTATGATCGGCTATATCTTGATGCAAGAGTTGAAAAATATCCTGCCAGCACAAGACGTATCGTGCTTACTGACTCAAATGAGTGTCGATCCAAATGACCCGGCATTTTTAGACCCAAGCAAGCCTATTGGTCCAGTTTATAACGAAGCCGAAGCGCGTGAACTAGCTGAAAAATATCAGTGGACTATCAAACCTGATGGTGAGTACTTCCGCCGCGTAGTACCTAGCCCACAACCAACAGGCATTATCGAAAGCGACGCCATCACAGCCTTAATTGCACAGCAGCATTTGGTTATTTGTACAGGTGGTGGCGGCATCCCAGTGAAACGCGTAAACGGCAAACTCATTGGCGTTGAAGCAGTCATTGATAAAGACATGTCAGCGGCTTATTTAGCTAAACAGTTAAACGCCGATGCACTACTCATTTTAACCGATGCTGACGCTGTATTTGTAAATTGGGGGACACCAAGCCAATCTGCACTATCAACGACAACGCCAAACCAGTTAGCTCAACATAAATTTGACGCTGGTTCTATGGGACCAAAAATTGAAGCTTCTTGTGAGTTCATCAAACAAGGTGGCAAGTTAGTCGGGATTGGCGCATTAAACGCTGGCCTAGAAATTTTAAAAGGCCAAGCTGGCACTAATATTATTGCTGACTAGCCTCTACTAAAACCAAATTTACCTATCAATTGGTCAACACATCCTATTCGAGGTTGACCAATCATAAAATTATTGAGGAAAACAACATGGCTTTTAACCTACGCAACCGTAACTTCCTAAAACTTTTAGATTTCACTCCTCGTGAAATTCAGCACATGCTTGAACTTGCTGCAGATCTTAAAAAAGCAAAATATAACGGTTACGAACAGCCTCGCCTTAAAGGTAAAAATATCGCTTTAATTTTTGAAAAAGCATCAACTCGTACACGTTGTGCATTCGAAGTTGCAGCTTATGATCAAGGCGCTAACGTGACTTATTTAGGCCCTGCAGGCTCTCAAATCGGTTACAAAGAATCAATGAAAGACACAGCTCGTGTTCTTGGTCGTATGTATGACGGCATTGAATATCGTGGTTTCGGTCAAGAAATCGTTGAAGATCTAGGTGCTTACGCTGGTGTTCCAGTATGGAATGGTCTAACTGACGAATTCCACCCAACACAAATTCTTGCTGACTTCCTCACTATGCAAGAGCATGGTCATGGTAAACAACTCAGTGAAATCACTTTCGCATACCTAGGTGACGCTCGTAACAACATGGGTAATTCACTCATGGTTGGTGCTGCTAAAATGGGTATGGATATTCGCCTTGTTGCTCCAAAAGCATTCTGGCCTGAAGAAAATTTAGTCGCTCAGTGTCGTGAAATTGCTAAAGAAACGGGAGCGAAAATCACAGTAACTGACGATGTTCAAGAAGGCATTCAAGGTTGTGATTTCCTATATACCGATGTTTGGGTATCAATGGGCGAAGCGAAAGAAGCATGGGCAGAGCGTATCAACCTAATGATGCCTTACCAAGTGAATATGGCGATGCTTAATGCCACTGGCAATCCACATGTTAAATTCATGCATTGCTTACCAGCATTCCACGGTGAAGACACTGTTGTTGGTAAAGAACTTGCTCAAGAATATCCAGAACTAAAAGAAGGCGTTGAAGTAACAAACGAAGTTGTTGAATCTAAGCATTCAGTTGTATTCGACGAAGCTGAAAACCGTTTACACACTATCAAAGCAATCATGGTTGCAACTTTAGGCGAATAACATCCGCTTGTTAGCACTAAAAGTTAATTTTTAAAATCAAAGTATGCATGTGCTACATGCATACTTTTCCCTTAACTGGAACTCTCACATCAATGAACAAAAGGCATCACACTTGCGTATTTTAGGAAGCAAAAAATGACATTATTATCTAGCTATAGCTTATTTCAAGAGCAGCCGCAGACCCGATTGGTTTTATTCGTTAATGGTAAACAAAAGTCTTCTTTTTCAAGAGGACTTTTTTTTAGCTATTTTTTATCTTTTTGCCGAAAGGTAATTGTTTTATAAATGTATCGATATAAGGACTGAGATATTATGAACAACACTTTGTTTAGAAAGCATATCATTTCCATTCCAGAGCTAAGTCGGGATGACTTAGAACTGATAGTGGAAACGGCAGGTAAACTCAAAGCTAAACCCAACCCAACGCTACTGAAAAATAAAGTAATCGCCAGTTGCTTCTTTGAACCATCGACACGCACCCGACTGTCTTTTGAAACCGCAGTGCAACGCTTAGGTGGCACGGTCATAGGTTTTGATAACGCTGGCAATACTTCACTAACCAAAAAAGGTGAAACGCTATCTGATTCAGTACAAGTTATTGCATCTTATGTCAGCGCGTTCATTATGCGTCACCCTAAAGAAGGTGCCGCGCGTCTTGCGTCTGAGTTTTCGAATAATGTGCCGATCATCAACGGCGGCGATGGTGCTAATCAACATCCTACCCAAACACTATTGGATCTATTCAGCATCTTTGAAACTCAAGGGACTTTAGACAATCTCAATATCGCCTTAATCGGTGATCTTAAATACGGCCGTACAGTGCACTCTTTAACGCAAGCGTTAGCCAAGTTTAACAACACCAATTTCTTCTTTATTTCCCCAGAAATTCTAGCTATGCCAGATTATATTCTGCAAGAGCTAGACAGCGCTGGCATTAATTACAGTTTGCACAACGACATTGAGAGTGTGGTTGATGATCTCGATGTTTTATACATGACTCGGGTACAGAAAGAGCGTTTCGATGAATCGGAATATGCCCACATGAAAGCCACCTTCATCTTAACTGCCGACATGCTTAGCAATGCGCGCGATAACCTTAAGGTACTACATCCATTGCCAAGAATTGATGAGATCACTACTGACGTCGATAAAACCAAACATGCCTACTATTTTGAACAAGCTGAAAACGGTGTTTATGCCCGTGAAGCACTGCTGGCACTCGTGCTCAACGAACAATTTTAAGCGGAGATTTTCTGATGACAAATAAACATAAGCTACAAGTTGAAGCTATCAATAATGGCACGGTGATCGATCATATTCCAGCTAACCTTGGCATTAAAATTCTTAAGTTATTCAACCTCGCGAGTAATAAACAACGAGTCACCATCGGACTCAACCTGCCGTCTTCTGCGTTAGGGCACAAAGATTTGATCAAGATTGAAAACGTGTTCATTAATGAACACCAAGCCAATCAATTAGCACTGTATGCACCGCATGCGACCGTCAATAAAATTGAAGAATATGTGGTTTCTGGAAAATTAAAAATTTCCTTACCAGAAAAGATAACGGCTATTTTCGCTTGTCCAAACAGTAATTGCATCACTCATAACGAACCCGTCGATAGCAGTTTTACGGTTATATCGAAGGACAGTAATTTACAACTGAAATGTAAGTATTGTGAGAAATCATTCTCACGAAAAATTATGACTGAATGTAACTAAAAGACGTACAGCTCTCGGGGTGGTGGTGCTAATCATCCCCCCAATTTAACCCTCTTAAGTATCTTTAACATCGTTTAACTTAAGTGGATATTGGCAGAAAACTGTAAATATTAGACTGACATCACAGTGGCGATACTACCTTAGAGGTAAAGTGTTGCGATCGAGATATCAATATCAAAGTGTGGCTATATGAAAGACTTAATCGAAGAACTACCTTGTGAAAATATACTCGCTGATTGTGAAAACCTTTTACGTATTGAGCGCTTGTCGACGCAAAGCGAGATCCGCCATAAACTCATGGCGTTAGGTTATAGCAACGTCAACCAATCGACTGTATCACGGATGTTAGCACGCCTACATATAGTTAAAGTGACGGATGCTTGCGGCAAAAAAATATACCAATTACCTTCTCAAGAACAAAAAATATGCACGGATATATTCCCATCCACGAAAATTATATTTATTACTCATAATACCAATGTTGTGGTTATAAAAACTCAACCTGGTTGCGCACAACTATTGGCTCGATTACTTGATCTTAACCCGAATCCAAACTGTTTAGGTGCTGTAGCCGGTAATGATATGGTCATGGTGGCACCAAAAAGTATCCATCAAATTGAACAGTGTGAGGAGTCGATAAGACAGAGTCTGAACTTCACCACAAATTGACACATACAATACTAACAAGTCGCTAAAATTAACTAAAAGCTCGTACTTTGCAGCCATTTAGGTTTAAGATAGTTCTTTTAGCTGAATGGATTCAACTATGCTCAATCTCCTTACTTCCCTATTGGCTTCACAAACACGTTTGTGGGCCGGTACTAAAGCAGAAAAAACCACACTATCCACACAAGATCCTTTGATCATGTATGACAACGAAGCAGATCCAACTTGTCGATTAGTACGAGAAGCTATTTCAGAACTAAATTTAGATGTCTTGATCATTCCTTGTCCACAGGGTGGTGAGCGTCATAAACAAGAACTTACAGCTAATTACGCAACAACGAAACTGCCTTTTTTAATCGATAAAAATACCCAAGTGATTCTCAACTCAGCCAGCGAGATCATTACTTACCTCTACAAGCATTATGCTGATCGCACGCCACCACTGCGGATCCAATCAAATATTCTCAACTACAGCAGCTCATTGGCAGCCAGCTTGCTGCGCTTAAACGCAGGAAGAACCAAGAAAGCCGCATTAGTTCCTGAAGATCCTTTGGTGTTGTATAGCTTTGAAAGCAGCCCATATTCTCGTCTTGTCCGTGAAACCTTATGTGAATTAGAGATCCCTTATTTGCTGATCAACCTAGGTAAACAGCAGTTTGGCGAACTTGGCCCGGCGACACAAAGATTGCAGCAAGGTGAATATGTACCTCTGCCAAATACTAAACGCAGTCAATTCATGGAAGAGCATGGCACAGTACAAGTACCATTCTTAAAAGATCCAAATACCCACACAGATATGTTTGAATCAAAGGCGATCGTTAATTACTTGATAACAACTTACGCAGCGTGATCGTGATGACAGGGAATGTTAACGACCCAGGCCGAACCGATGGCATACTTGGTCCGCTAACTACCAAAAATCAATTAAAAGGTTTCAAGCCAGTTATGCCTTGTTCAACTTGCTCTATTAGTTAAAAACACAGCGAAAAGCAAAAAACCCCGTTATCTAAATGATAACGGGGTTTTTATTATTTAACCCTTAACTTTATGACTAGCTTGTTAAGCAGTAATTAACCAACAATCTTCTGCATGTCAGACATGTAACCGCGTAGTTTCTTACCTACAACTTCGACTGGATGATTACGGATCTCATCATTGATTTCAATTAAGCGTGCGTTATCAACACTGTTTGTCTTAACAGTCATGCCAGCACCCATTAGTTCCGCAGGCAATGCATTTACGTAGTCACGTAGTTGTGGCACAGCTTCGTGAGCAAATAAGTAACAACCATATTCTGCCGTATCTGAGATAACTACGTTCATTTCATATAAACGTTTACGTGCGATCGTGTTCGCTATAAGCGGGGTTTCATGCAGTGATTCATAATATGCAGACTCTGCGATGATGCCTGAAGCAACCATGCTTTCGAATGCTAATTCAACACCCGTTTTAATCATAGCAATGAGTAAGATACCGTTGTCGAAGAACTCTTGTTCATCAATAACGATGTCTGACTCTGGATATTTTTCAAAGGCTGTTTCACCGGTTTCTTTACGCCATTTCAATAGGTTAATATCATCGTTTGACCAATCCGTCATCATGGTTGATGAGAAATGACCCGTGATGATATCGTCCATGTGTTTTTCAAATAATGGACGTAATGTTTCTTTCATTTCAGCAGCCATATCAAAGGCTTTGATTTTAGCTGGGTTTGAAAGACGATCCATCATGTTAGTGATGCCACCGTATTTCAGTGCTTCAGTAACCGTTTCCCAACCAAATTGAATTAATTTACCTGCGTATTCTGGCGACTGACCTTCAGCAACCATTTTTTCATACGCTAGAATTGCACCCGTTTGCAGCATACCGCAAAGGATGGTTTGCTCACCCATTAGGTCAGATTTAACTTCCGCTACGAATGAAGACTCAAGTACACCAGCGCGATCGCCACCAGTTGCAGATGCATAAGCTTTAGCAATCGCAAGACCATCGCCTTTTGGATCATTTTCAGGATGAACCGCTATCAGTGTTGGTACACCGAAACCACGTTTGTATTCTTCACGTACTTCCGAACCAGGACACTTAGGCGCAACCATAACAACGGTAATATCAGAACGAACTTGCATGCCTTCTTCTACGATGTTGAACCCGTGAGAATAAGCTAATGTAGAACCTTGCTTCATTAGTGGCATGATAGTTTCAACAACACTTGAGTGCTGTTTATCAGGTGTCAGGTTAAGCACTAAGTCAGCTTGTGGAATAAGGTTTTCATAAGTGTCGACTGTGAAACCATTTTCCGATGCATTAATAAATGACTGACGCTTTTCAGCAATTGCTGCAGCGCGCAGTGCATAAGAAATGTTTAAACCAGAATCGCGCATGTTCAGACCTTGGTTTAGGCCTTGAGCACCACAACCGACTACTACGATGTTCCAATCTTTAATGAAGTTACAACCATCAGTGAACTCACTGCGATCCATAAAACGACATTTTCCTAGCTGTTCTAACTGCTGGCGTAGATTCAAGGTATTAAAATAATTAGCCATGTTGCTCTCCATGAGATTCTGTTTTTTTAAATGGTCATCACCGCTCTAGTGATGTTTACGTATCCACTATATGCTAAGTTAAGCATTGCTGGAAATGATATATTTACAATATAGCATTGCATTTTTTGCAACGTAAAACGCAATTAATTGGCAAACAAAGAAACGACAGAGAATAACTCTCATAAGCTTTGCTATATTGATAAAACAGCACAAAACACTGCCTCAATGCAGCAAATTAATCTGACTTTAAAGCAATTTTTTGTCATTTAAATTATTTTTCAATTTGAAAAAAGGACAACAACATTACATGGATATTCGTGCGCTTAGGTTGTTTCTGCATTTAGCCACCAGCTTGCATTTTGGTAAGACAGCAGAAGCAATGCACGTCAGTACATCAACACTGACCCGCACTATGCAACACTTAGAAGATGCGATAGGTAGCCAGCTTTTCACACGCGATAATCGCTCCGTTGCACTCACCGACAGCGGTAAAAAATTACAAACTTTTGCGCAGCAAACCTTAGAAAATTGGACTCAGCTTAAAGCCGAAATCAATCAGCAAAGCGGCGAAGTCTCAGGTGAGCTTACTATTTTCTGTTCTGTCACAGCCGCTTACAGTCACTTGCCAACTATTCTAGATAAGTTTCGTTTACTTCATCCCAATGTTGACCTTAAATTAATCACAGGCGATGCAGCGATGGGCATGCAGATGGTTGATAACGAAGAAGTTGATATTGCGATTGCGGCGCACCCAGAGAAAATATCAAACAGGCTGAAATTTGTCGAAATAGCAAAAGTACCCCTGTCTATCATTACCCCTGTCATCGCCTGTCAGGTACAACAGCAAATTCAACAAACGCCTATCAACTGGAATGCCGTGCCTTTCATCTTGCCAGAACATGGACCTGCGCGAAAACGTATCGATAAATGGTTTAAGCAAATGAAGATAAAACCCAGTATTTACGCCACAGTTGCAGGTCATGAAGCTATTGTCAGCATGGTTGCGCTTGGACTTGGCGTAGGTATAGCACCTGCAGTAGTCGTCGATAACAGCCCAGTACGTGAGCGTGTACTTACTTTTGAGAACAGCAATACTATAGATCCATTCGATTTAGGTTTATGCTGTCAGCGTAAACGCTTTGACGAACCAACTATTACGGCCTTTTTTGCAATGACTGGCAGATAAAATATCATCAACAACTGCACTGAATAACGTTTCGTAGATAGCGACCCATAATTAATAAGCAGGCTAAGTTATTCAGAGTGAACCTGTTAAACTAAAATTTGTCATACTAGTCCGCTCTATACTGTATTGAGTCGTAATGACTAGAACCGAAATCCATTTTCAATTTATAAAGATAGGAAACAAGATGGTATTAAAAAACCTCTGGATAGGCGCATTCTCAAGCCTGCTGTTATGCCAAACGGCTTTCGCGGCCAATGAACAACAGCCTACAGCTTCATCAAATAAAGCTGCAGCGCAATTTTCTACCGTTGATTTTAATTATCCCAATGCCGATACCGTCGAAGGTTTTCGATTTTCAACTTTGCACGGTAAAACAAATAGTATGCAAGGCCTTGATCTAACTGTATTAGGCATGTCAGAAACAGATAACTTTAGCGGTGTTAGCTTGGGCTTGTTTGCAGGTATTAATAAGGTAAACAAGTCATTCAATGGTGTCTCATTAAACGCAGTAAACTGGCATTTAGGCAAAGATGAAGGTCTTAATATCGGTATCGTCAATTCGACTAACAGCGTTAAAGGGGTTAACTTTGGTATAGTGAACTTATCCAATACCGTAGCAGGAGCCAATATCGGCTTCATTAACTACAACAAGAAGTTCAGCCTTGTTGATATTGGCATCATGAACGTAGCCAAAACCACCAAGTTCCAATTTGGTATTTTCAATATCGCCGAGAATCTGCAGGGTTTACAGATAGGGTTGCTGAATTACGCTGAAAACGGCGTAGTAAAAATATTACCGTTAGTGAATTTCCGCAAAACGTTTTAGATTAGTAATGCGCTGGAAAAATAAGTGAGTTCAATTTTGAAAGTGTTACACTATAAATATAATTTATTACATTAATTCTGTATTGGGTATCCTATGATCAAGCCACAAAAATTAGAAGAAATTGCTAAGCAAATTCATGAATCGCTACCGACTGGCGTAAAATCGCTAGGCAGTGAAGTAGAAAAGAAAATTCATCAGGTATTACAAGCACAATTAAACAAACTTGATTTAGTTAATCGTGAAGAGTTTGAAGTGCAATCTAAAGTACTTTTACGTACTCGTGAAAAGCTAGCGGCACTAGATGCACGCTTAACTGAACTAGAAAAATAATCTATTTGCTAACAAGCAAATAATAAGGGCGGTTAGATAATCAATTCTCTTTATTGTGAATGACTATCTAGTCGTCCTTTTATTTTATAAGTCACTGTTTTTTTAATAAATAACTAGTTAAGTAACTCACCCCAGTTTATTTCACTCTCTCGAATACGCTCTGGCGCTAAATAATGTAATATTTGCCCCTTCAGTAATTTAATATCCATACTCGGATTTAACTTAAAGTTATCGCCCATTTCATCATCAGCAACCGCCATTAAAGTAATATCGTGCTTTTGACGCAATGGCTGGAATATATCGCCAACACTAATACCTTCAGGGATATTATCCAAAGTTAGACTATATAAAGTCGCATCTTCTAGGGTTGAAAATAGTTTCTCATGTACTAAACTCGCGCCCGGAGATTGCATCGAACGCACCAGTATTTCCGCGCGACGAGAGCTAGCACATTCCACATTTGGGCAATGTGACTTTAACAATTTAGCTTTCGATTCATTATGAAAATAAGCACTAATGTGAGTGTCTTTACCCGCAAGCAACGAAGCACCTAATGACATCGACATAGTGAAATCATCATTATCGCCATCGATGATGATCGAGCTAGCAGTTGTAATCGCAATGCGCGCCAGTTCAGCTTCATCACTGAACGTATCTAACTGAGCAAATTCGACTTCAATAATATGTGGAAACGGATGCACCATCTCTTTTTCGACACATAAAATTATTTTTCTGTTGTAGCGTTTTTTATCCGCCAAGATAAGGTCGATAATATGTTTGGTGCGCTGCCCTCGCCAACCAAAGATCAGAATATGGTCTTTATACATACTGAAATCTTTTTTACCGTTCATACCTTTCCTCGCGATAATGGCAACTGATTGAGATATTTTACCAATCAGGGCACCAAAAATTAATAACCCAAATGGGATTTGAAAAAGTGCAACAACCAGCTGTCCTCGTGGTGTCACCGGCGACATATCACCGAAACCAACAGTGCTGATCACCACCATGGTGTAATACAAATATTTACCCGGTTGGATCAATTCGTGTTCACCAGAAAGCCACAGCAACACCCAGACTGCGGTAATATAAGTGGTGAAGAACAGCAGCAAGCTAAGCCAAGATAATTCAGCGGTTAACTTGCGTAATGTCCAAGCGATAAGTTTTGGTAAATTCATATAAACCCTATTTATTAAAACACTCATCTATAAATGTTTTAAGATTAGCTCCGCAGTCGCTTCTGGTCTTTCTAATGGGAATAAATGCCCACCAGCAATTTCGTCTAATTCGATATGCGGTTTATTTTTTTGCATACGAGCGGCGACCTTAGCTAATAAAGTATCCGACTCTGAACCACGCACTACCACAGTATCAATCGCGAGTTTTTTAATACTCGACCACGCCCAAGGCACTGTTTGGTAAATAGCCGCTTCCCACTCCTTGCTGTAACTCAGCTTATATCCATCTTCAACTGGGTATAAACCTTCGTCCATATACTGGTGCATAATAGGATCGGAAATTTGTTTAAAACCGCGCACACGACGGTGGAATTTATAACCACTCTCCTGTGTTGCAAAGAAATCAGGACGACGCAGAGTCTTATCAACTAAAGGCAGTTTTTTACGCCAGCGCGAAGGTAAGTTACGCATTATCCAGATTAGATGCGGAGATAAAATCACTGGGTCTAACAGGATCAGTTTTTTGATTTTTTCAGGCTCACGAACCGCACAAATAATACTGATCAAGCCACCCATTGAATGGCCAATCAAGGTGACCGGCTCTTCTTGCGCGGCAATAAAACGGCAAGCATCATCAATCATAACGTGCCAGTTTTTAAAGTCATCCGGCACAGGTAATGGCCACAACGGTCGTTGATAAACCGTAGTGACTTTATAATGTTCCGTTAACGGCTGTAACATCTGCTGATACATTGCTGGCGGGAAACCATTGGCGTGAAAAAAAACCAAGTGCTCGCCTTCACCACCAATATGTTTGCCCGGTAATCCGTTAGCAACGGTGCCGTCTTCGGTTAATTGTGATGCAATCCACTGCTTCATATTCATCCTGTTTTTCTCACACTAAACAATTATTCTGACACTAACCATTCTAAGCGATAGAAAGCTTCACCATCTTGAGCTAACTCTTCTTTCAACCAAGGTAAGATTGAATCCATCTGCTCAGTTAATTTCCACGGTGGGTTTATCACAACCATGCCAGTACCTGTCATACCGCGTTCCGTTGTATCACCTTTTACACACAGTTCGATAAGTAAGATCTTCTTAATGCCCGTACCAACAAAATCACGGTGTAATTTATCAATAGTACGGCGATCAATAACTGGATACCATAACGCATAAATACCGGTGGCAAAACGACGATAGGTGTCAGCAATTTCTTTTACTACTTGGCGATATTCAGTTTTGATTTCGTAAGACGGATCTAACAGTACCAAGCCACGTTTTTCTTTTGGTGGTAACAGTGCTTTAAGACCTTGGTAAGCATCTTGTTGGTAAACTCGTGCTTGTGGGTCGCGGTGAAATTCTTGTTGCAGCAACTTAGTATCCGCAGGATGTAGCTCGGTCATTTGCATACGATCTTGTTCGCGTATAACTTGACGAGCAACAACAGGAGAACCCGGATAATGCTGCAATTTACCTTTATGGTTAAGCTGTTTTATCACATCGATGTACGGCAGTAGTGCTTCAGGTACTTCTCTTTGTTGCCAAATACGGCCAATACCATCGACGAATTCGGCGGTTTTTTCAGCATGCTCGCTCGACAAGCTATAACGCCCTGCTGCAGAATGAGTGTCGTGATAAACAAAAGGTGCTGGCTTTTGTTTCAATGCTTCTAGAATTAAAACTTCAACAGTGTGTTTTAAGACGTCGGCAAAATTACCCGCATGAAAACTGTGGCGATAGCTAAGCATAAGATTTTCCAAAATAACGATGACAAAAATAATGCGCTAAGAGTAGCACTTTTTCGCCATAGCTCGGCAAATTAACCAACTCGGTTAAAGAAATAATTGAAATAGAATGTCATGAAAAATCCCCAAGACCAATAATGGACTTGGGGGCTTTGAGGTTTAGTTAAAAACCATAACATCGATTAGTGGGCGAGGAAAAATTTGTACGCTGGATTTTCACTTTCATCTTTATGTTGATAACCCAGTTGTTGCAAGTAATCACCAAATGCGATCATTTCTGTATCAGGCAATTCAAAACCAGCTAATACACGACCATATGCAGCGCCATGGTTACGATAATGAAATAAAGTAATATTCCATTTCATGCCCAAGGTTAATAAGAATTTCTGCAGTGCACCTGGATGCTCCGGGAATTCAAAACTAAATAATCGCTCAGTTATCGCTTCGGCAGGACGACCGCCCACCATATAACGTACATGCTGCTTAGCCATTTCATCTTCCGACAAATCAACTACCGGGTATTGTTCATCACGTAACTGCTGGATCACTTGTTGTAATTCTGCCGTGCCTTGTGGTGTACGTAAACCCACGAAAATATTAGCTTCTGCGCGACTCGAATAACGATAGTTAAACTCGGTCACAGCGCGATTACCGATTAATTCACAGAACTGCAGGAATGCGCCTGGACGTTCAGGAATAGTTACCGCCAAGACAGCCTCTTTCTTTTCACCGTATTCACTGCGCTCAGAGACATAACGTAGTGAATGGAAGTTAACATTGGCACCACTTAAAATAGCGGCCATGTTTTTATCTTCGACTTGATGTAATTCCGTGTATTTTTTCAAACCAGCTAACGCCAATGCCCCAGATGGTTCGGCAATAGCGCGCGTATCTTCGAAAATATCTTTCAATGATGCACAGATTTCATCGCTGCTCACGGTGATCACATCATCAATATATTGCTGACATAAACGGAATGTTTCAGTGCCGATACGTTTTACAGCAACACCATCAGCAAAAATACCCACACGCTCAAGAGTAACGGGCTCTCCCGCATCTAATGCTGCTTTTAAGCAGGCTGAATCGCGAGGCTCTACGCCAATCACTTTAATATCAGGACATAGCTGTTTAATATAAACAGAAATACCCGCCACGAGACCACCACCACCGACAGGTACGAAAATATAATCGAGATGGGCGTTTTGCTCTAATAATTCACGAGCAATAGTACCTTGCCCCGCAATCACATCTTCGTCATCAAATGGGGGGATCAGGGTGTAACCTTGCTCTTTAGAGAGGTGCATTGCATGTTTAGACGCTTCATCAAAGCTATCGCCATGCAAACATACTTCAGCACCAAAGCCACGAACCGCCTCTACCTTAATTTCAGGGGTAATAACTGGCATAACAATAATGGCTTTAATTTGTAATTTCTTCGCCGACAATGCTACACCTTGCGCATGATTGCCCGCAGAGGCAGCAACAACACCGCGCAATTTTTGCAGTTCCGACAGCTGCACTAATTTGTTAAATGCACCGCGTAACTTAAATGAGTGTACCGGCTGGCGATCTTCACGTTTCAGCATAATGCTATTAGCGAAGCGCTCGGAAAGTTTGCGCATTGGTTGTAACGGCGTCACGATAGCGGCTTCATATACTGGCGACAGTAATATCTTACATAAGTATTCACTGGCAGTAAGCGCGACGTGGTTATTTTTAGTTGGGTTATTTGGCACTCGATCATCCATTGAATTAGTACTAAAAGAGTTAACACATGCAAATCATAGTCAACGTGATAATTTAGTTATAACAACAATCGAAACAGATAAAAAGAGTTAACTTGGCTTTCCTTATAGTGAAATATAAGAAAGTGGCAATATTGTGCCTGACTTTATCCTGAAGCAAAAAAAAGCGCCGCAGCGCTCTTTCATTCTTAATATTTAATTGCTTATTACTTATATTAAGTTAAGCCGCTTTTTTCATTGAAGAAACTTCTTTTTCAGACTCTTCAAGTTTAGTCAGATCTAGTTCGCCTTCAGACTTAGCAACGATAGTGTTTACCGCAGTATCACCAATTACGTTAGCAGAAGTACAGAACATATCACATACACGGTCAACCGCAGCAACAATCGCTAAGGCTTCAACAGGTAGACCAAGTTGAGTAAGTAGTACACCAACCATCACGATACCGCCACCAGGAACACCACCAGCGCCAACAGATAGTAGTAATACTGTTAGACCAAGAGTGAATAGGTCAGCCATTACGAAAGGAGTACCGTATGCGTTTGCAGCAAATACTGTCGCAAGTGTGATGTAGATTGAAACACCAGACATGTTCATTGTTGCGCCTAGCGGTACGCCAAAACCTGCCACTGTTTTAGATACGCCGATTTTTTCAGTCAGAGTACGCATAGTTACAGGGATAGTTGCGTTTGAACTCGCAGTAGATAGAGAGAAAAGGAACTGCTCACGGATTTGGCGACGGAACGTAGCCGGACGAATACCTGTCATTGCCCAAACAGCAACTGGGTATACAACCACAATCCAAACAACTAGCAAGCTAACTACTAAACCAACATAACCAGCTACTGACATTAATGTGCCAGAGTTCAGTGTTGCGCCTAATTGAATCATCAATGCGAACACACCGATTGGTGCGAAGCTCATGATTAAACTAACAAGTTTCATCATGATGTCATTAGCTATTTTGAATGCATTAACCGCTGGACCACCTTTAGAATCTAGCGCTTGGATAGCTAGACCAGTGATGATTGCCATGAAGATGATTTGTAACATGTCACCAGAAGCAAATGCTTGAACAGGGTTGCTTGGTACGATGTTAACAATCAGTTGGCCGATATCAGGCGTTTCTGTTGAAGTAAGTGCAACTGCGTTACCACCTAGCTCAGCTAAGTTTGCGCCAACACCTGGTTGCACAATCATAGCGACAATCAGTGCTACTGTAATAGCTACTGCAGTATTGATTAGGTATAGAAAGAATGTTTTACCACCTAGACGACCAAAGCTCTTGATGTCTTTTAGTTCACAAACGCCACAAACGATTGAGATGAAAACGAGTGGCACAACCATTAACTTAATAAGTGATACGAACATAGTACCAACCGCAGTTGCAGTACCAACGAAGTAAGTATCAAGGAAAGAGCCAGTGCCAAATCCATATTGTACGATTGAACCTAATATTAAACCTGTAAACAGGGATATAAAGATTTTAGAACTTAGTGATTTATCCATAACTAACTCAGCCTTAAATTATGATGTAGTGTTTGGTTGTATTTTTGTTTCAAACTTATGTATTTTTTTTATACCGCTGTAACGGTTGGGTGGAGAGTATTACAACTAGGTTAAACAATGAAAGCAGTTCAATCATCTACACCACGGATTCTAGAAGTCCGTCACACTACGACCCATTTTTCCGCTCATTTACTATTCTGTAACATGTAAACAATCCTCAATAAACACCACAATAAATTAAGAAACCGCTATTTATGGCCTAGAAATCAGTGTAAACACCTTGCATACTCCAAAAGTAGCACTTTTTTTATTTTCATCAAATATTATTTATCTCGGCGATTCAGTAACAAAAATACGATTATTTTTTACATTTACGCTCTTATTGGCAGGATTTTACACTAGGCATTACAGAAACTTATGAATAATCGGTAATCAGGACATTATTAGCAAGTATGCAGGGATGTTGAAATAGTGATTTAAACTGGATGTTAAAACCAAGGTAGCATTAACCACTACTAACTTAAGCGGGTGTAAATTTTAAAGCACAAATATCGGCAAAGGCATCCTAAGCCGATATAGCTGATGTTATTAAATTTCTGGCGTTATGCACTGCTTATAATCAATCACTTGATTGTCACGCCAATACTGGCGATTTTGACGCATCATGTTACGCAGCTCATCAACATAGTCTTGTTTTCGTTCCGAGTACCCTTCTAAACCTTGTGCCCAAGCGCAAGCATCAAACGCTTGGTTGTCTTGGCGCTGCTGCTCTCGCAAAGATCGCAACGGCTGATAGCGTGTATTACGGTTGATATTACGATGATAAGAGCGCATAGAAGCGGCTAACGAATCAAACTTGGCCACTTCATGGATCGCATCGGCATCTCTTTGGCTTGGCACAAAACCACAACCTCGGCTAAAACACCATTGACCAAAAAAGTTATAACCCTGACGAGCAAATCGCGATGTGCCCCAACCGCTTTCATTGGCGGCTTGGCTAAATACTAATGCTTCCGGTATGACATCGATATGCTGTAATAAATTAACGATTAAGTCAGAATCATCCGTTCCAGAAGTTTTGTAAAACGCCGCCAATTCTGTCAATTGTTGCTTTTCTGCCTCAGTTAACTGCCCAACACGCTTTTGCCAAGCTTGTAATTGTTGACGCTTGGCTAGAATTTCTTGGCTAATCAGATCATAGGCAGGCTGCAGATAACTAAAGAATGCCGCTTTCTTATTATTCACATCAGTGAAACTAGCAAAATTAGGCACATCCGTCGCAATATTATTACTGCTGCTATCGTGACTAGTGATAAGCGCTGCAGCCGCGTTACTGTCATCACTACTTATACTCGCTGTGCCTTGCTCATCAACGGGTGAACAAGCTGCAAGTAAAGCGACTAATGCTAACGGTGCGAATAAAACACGAGTGAATAAGCTAGATAATTGCTGTAGGCAGGCCTTAAGCTGTCGTGCCAGAATATTCTGAATTTTCAATATTGAAAAATATGGAGTGGTAAAACATGTTATTAAAAGATGATACATAAAAAATAGCGCCATGAATAAACATGGCGCTATTTTAACATCTTTGTAATTTAACGAGAGGTTAAATTATGCGATCGCAGTAGCAGGTGCAACGAAAGTCATGTTATGTGCTTGTGCAACGTCTTCTACAGTCACTTGACCTTTGAATACATTTAGACCGTTTAGTAAGTGAGCATCTTTAGTTAATGCTTCTTTCCAGCCTAGGTTAGCAAGCTTGATGATGTACGGTAGTGTTGCGTTATTAAGCGCGAATGTAGAAGTCTTAGCAACTGCACCAGGCATGTTAGCAACACAGTAATGAACAACATCATCGATGATGTAAGTTGGGTCTTGGTGAGTCGTTGCGTGAGAAGTCTCGAAACAACCACCTTGGTCAATTGCAACGTCAACTACAGCAGCACCAGGTTTCATGCGTGAAATTAAATCTTTAGTTACTAGTTTCGGCGCAGCTGCACCAGGAACTAATACTGCACCAATGACTAGATCAGCATCTAATACATATTTTTCGATTGCATCATGTGTAGAGTAAACAACATTTAAGCGACCATCGAATTGGTTATCTAGGTTAGCTAGAACCGTTAGGTTACGGTCTAACATAGTTACGCTAGCACCCATACCAACAGCCATTTTAGCGGCATTCATACCAACAACACCGCCGCCGATAACGACAACGTTAGCCGGAGCAACACCCGGTACGCCACCCATTAATAGACCACAACCACCTTGTGATTTCTCTAGCGCTTGTGCACCAGCTTGGATAGACATACGACCTGCAACAGCAGACATAGGAGCAAGAAGTGGTAAACCACCGTTTGCATCAGTTACTGTTTCGTAAGCGATACAAATTGCTTTACTCTTGATTAGGTCTTCAGTTTGTGGAAGATCCGGTGCAAGGTGAAGGTAAGTAAATAGCACTTGGTCTTCACGTAGCATTGCACGCTCAACAGCTTGTGGCTCTTTTACTTTTACGATCATGTCTGCAATTTCAAAAACTTCAACAGCAGTTTTTAAGATCTTAACGCCAACAACTTCATAATCAGCATCGCTAAAGCCAATACCAGCGCCAGCAAATGTTTCAACATAAACTGTATGGCCATGTGAAATAAGTTCACGTGCGCTTGCAGGAGTCATACCTACGCGGTATTCGTGGTTTTTGATTTCTTTAGGTACACCGATAATCATATGCTTATAGCTCCATTTAGTGGTACGTTTGACTGCTTTGTTTTTGTTATTCGATATTTAAGTGAAGTATAGACATGAAAAGGCAGAATATGTATCTAAAGATCTTGTTAATTTTAAAAAAATGCTTGTTAAAATATGTTAAAAGCATGTTGAGCAGTATAAAATTTTTTCTGTGACCGAGATCTATGCAAAAAAAATGGCATCATTTCAAATCCAAAGATTAAAAATGATGCCATGTTACTCAAGACTAGCTCGATATAAAATTAGGTCAAACTGTCATGTTGATTAAATGAGATTTTTATCGCGGATCGCGCCTTTATCAGCACTTGTCGCGAAATGAGCATAAATACGCAGTGCCTGACTTACTTTCCGAGGTCGGTGAGCAACAGGCTGCCACGCTTTATCACCACGCGCTTCCATCGCTTGACGACGTACCGATAAGGTTGTTGCGTCCACCAGTAAATTCATACTGCGTTGTGGAATATTAATATCGATAATATCACCATTTTCCACTAAGCCAATCAAGCCACCGCTAGCTGCTTCCGGTGAAGCATGACCAATAGATAAGCCAGAAGTACCACCTGAAAAACGCCCATCAGTGATCAAAGCGCAAGCTTTACCTAAGCCCATGGATTTTAGATAGCTAGTTGGATACAACATTTCTTGCATACCCGGTCCACCTTTCGGGCCTTCGTAACGAATCACAACCACTTCACCGGCTTTTACTTGGCCATCAAGAATGCCACTTACTGCATCATCTTGGCTTTCATAAACCCGTGCAGGACCTTTAAACAGTAGGTTTTCATCTTCAACACCCGCCGTCTTCACGATCGCGCCATCGATAGCAATGTTACCACTTAGAATAGCTAAACCGCCTTCTTGGCTATAGGCATTCTCAATCGAACGAATACAACCGCCTTCACGATCAGTATCCAGACTTGGCCAGCGACAATCTTGACTAAAGGCCTTAATTGTACGAATACCAGCAGGGCCAGCAGAGAACATCGACTTAACCGCTTCCGACTCTGTCACCATTATATCAAACTCAGCTAACTGTTCCGCCATGGTTGTGCCCATGACAGTCGTGGTTTGATTATTTAATAATCCAGCGCGGTTTAACTCAGCTAGAATAGCCATCACGCCACCAGCGCGATGCACGTCTTCCATATGATAAAGCGGTGTAGAAGGTGCTACTTTACAAAGTTGTGGTACTTTGCGAGATAACTCATCCATGTCTGGCATGGTGTATTCCACTTCCGCTTCTTGGGCAGCCGCTAATAAATGCAACACCGTATTAGTTGAACCACCCATAGCAATATCTAGCGTCATGGCATTTTCAAACGCATCACGGTTAGCAATATTACGTGGTAGTACTGATTCATCATCTTGTTGATAATAACGTTTACACAGATCAACAATGCGCTTACCCGCATTCAAGAATAAGTCTTCACGATCGGCATGAGTCGCTAATAACGAACCATTACCCGGCTGCGATAAACCTAATGCTTCAGTTAAGCAGTTCATTGAGTTAGCGGTAAACATGCCAGAACATGAGCCACAGGTAGGGCAGGCACTGCGTTCTACTTTTTCAACATCTTCATCTGATACGTTTTTATCTGCACCCATGACCATAGCATCAACCAGATCAAGTTTAATGATCTGATCAGAAAGCTTGGTTTTCCCCGCTTCCATCGGACCACCGGATACAAAAATCACTGGAATATTAAGACGTAAAGCCGCCATTAACATGCCCGGTGTGATTTTGTCGCAGTTCGAAATACACACTAGCGCATCGGCGCAGTGAGCATTCACCATGTATTCAACTGAATCAGCAATCAAATCACGTGATGGCAAGCTATACAGCATGCCGTCATGACCCATGGCAATGCCATCATCGACGGCAATAGTATTGAATTCTTTAGCTACGCCACCTGCTTCCAAAATCGCGCCAGCTACTAACTGCCCCATATCTTTAAGGTGCACGTGACCAGGTACAAATTGGGTAAACGAATTGGCAATTGCGATGATCGGCTTTCCGAAATCTTCTTCTCGGGTACCAGTTGCACGCCAAAGGGCTCGAGCGCCTGCCATATTACGGCCTTGAGTTGACGTTGCAGAACGAAGTTTTGGCATTATTCTCTCCATGAAACTAAAATTTGCGATTAGCCCAACAACACTGCTCGGCGAATATGATTGAGCTGTTATCTATATATACGAGATCTAAAACTAGCTTGGTTCGTTAACGTAATCTAACCAACCCCACTTGTCTTCGCTTTGACCTTTGATAAGCGCGAAGTAAGCAGTTTGTAGTTGTTCAGTAATAGGACCGCGTTTACCAGTACCAATATCGATGCGATCTACTGAGCGTACCGGCACAACTTCCGCCGCAGTACCACACATGAACATTTCATCAGCAAGATACATAGCTTCACGGGCGATGGCTTCTTCACGTACTTCATAACCAAAGTCACGTGCCAGCGTAATCAGCGTATTACGAGTTAAACCCGGTAAGATACAAGCTGTTGTTGGTGGCGTATGAATAACCCCATTTTTCACGAAGAATAAGTTTTCACCCGCGCCTTCAGAAATAGTGCCGTTTACATCCAGGGCAATACCTTCAGCATAACCATGACGTTTGGCTTCTGTAGATATCAATTGTGAAGAAAGGTAGTTACCACCCGCTTTAGCGCCAGTCGGAATAGTATTCGGCGCTAAACGATTCCAAGAAGTAACACAAACATCAACACCTTGCTCTAGACTTTCATCGCCTAAGTAAGCGCCCCAATGCATTGCCGCAACAAGTGCTTCGCACACGGTAGATTTTGGTGTTAGGCCTAAACCAACATTGCCGATATAAGCCAGCGGACGCAAATAAGCATCGGTTAAGCCATTGGCTAATACTGCATTTTTACATGCTTGCTCTATTTGTTGATTTGAATAAGGGATAGTCCAGCCATAAATCTTTGCTGAATCAAATAGACGTTGTACATGTTCTTTAAGACGGAAAATGGCTGGACCTTTCGGGGTATCATAAGAACGGATACCTTCAAATACCGATGACCCATAATGTAATGCATGGGTGAAGACACTAACGCATGCCTGAGATTCCGGTACCATTTCGCCATTAAACCAAATTTGCTGTTCCGCATTAGCCATAATCATTAATTCCTTCTTTATATTAAGCTTAAATTTCGTATCTATTCTTAGATTAGTATTTCACTGTATTGGTTCTGTAATCTTATGCTGCAGTTATAAGCCCATTAATGTTTAGCCATCGTGTTTGCTACAAGTAATATTTTGCACATCAAACAATTTATCAAGCTGCTTATGAAGCATATCAATCGGGCGCTTACCTGACACTGTAACCGTAATCTTTAGGGCATTGCAATCATTCATTTCAGGCATATTTAGCGCCTGAATTTGGAAACCTCTGTGACGCACAACACGTAGAATTCGCTCTAAAACTTCTGGTTTACTTTGTGCTTGTATCGCTAAATCGTACTTAGTATTCGTCATAGTCCTGCGCCTCCAACATTTTGCTATTATTTACCCCTGGTGGCACCAAAGGCCAAACATTTTCTATTTCCGATATCTGTACATGCAAGAAATAAGCACCATCGTGTGCCAACATGCGTTCGATAGCAGGCTGAACTTGCTCCTTCACTACGATGGTTTCCCCTTGGATGCCACAAGCTGCAGCTAAGGCAACAAAATCAGGGTTATCATCAAGAATAGTTTGCGATAAACGGCCTTCAAAAAACAACGTCTGCCATTGGCGAACCATACCTAAACGCTGGTTATCAATCAGTACAATCTTAATCGGTAAATGAGCGCGATTAATGGTCGCTAATTCTTGAATATTCATCATGATTGAACCATCACCAGTGACCACAACAGGCATAGCCTCAGGTCTTGCCATCGCCGCACCAACCGCAGCAGGTAAACCAAAACCCATGGTGCCAAAACCTGCGCTCGACAATAAGTTTTCAGGACGAGTGAAGGTCATGTGCTGGGCAGTCCACATCTGATGTTGTCCAACATCGCATGCGACGAAATGATCTTGCGGTAATGCAGCTGAAAGCTGTTTCAATAGTAGTGGTGCATAAATCGCAATACCTGGATGGTCATAACGAAATGCAGTAGTGGCTTTTAATTCAGTAACATGTTGCTGCCAATCAGAGATAGATAATTGCATCGCCAGCGCAGGTAGCACTTTTTTCAAATCAGTACTGATTGCTACATTAGCAGTGCGCAATTTATGATGTTCACAGGCATCAATATCAAGATGAATAACCTTAGCATGCGGGGCGAACTCATCTAACTTACCCGTTACTCGATCATCAAAACGCGCTCCAATGGCAATTAATAAATCACTCTCTTGCACGGCAAGGTTGGCCGCTTTTAAGCCATGCATGCCTAACATGCCAAGATAATAAGGATTGTCAGCATCCGCAGAACCAAGCCCTTTCAAGGTGCTAACCATCGGCATATTTAATACGCCATTTAACTGGCGTAACTCATTAACAGCATCTGCCATTCCAACACCACCACCAACATATAACACAGGCTTCTTCGCTGCTTCAATTAAGGCTCTTGCAGCATTGATTTGTTGATTAAACACATTTTCAACCACAGCTTCTGCGACATTAGTTACTGCGGTAAACGTAGCGCCGTTAGCCATTTCAGCTAATTGAATATCTTTAGGGATATCGATCAATACCGGACCAGGGCGACCAGACATAGCCAGTTCAAAGGCTTGCTGCATGATTTCCGGTAAGTCGTCTTGATGCTCAACCAAGAAACTATGTTTAGTACAAGACAACGTCATGCCTAAGATATCGACTTCTTGAAAGGTATCCACGCCAATAAGGTTGCTGGGGACTTGGCCTGTAATCGCGACTATTGGCACTGAATCGGTCATCGCTTCTGCTAAGCCAGTGACTAAGTTAGTCGCACCAGGTCCTGAAGTTGCAATGCAAACACCCACACTTGCACCAGCGCGGGCATAACCAATGGCAGCCATCACCGCACCTTGCTCATGCCGCGTTAACAAATGGGAGATACCACCATCAAATAATGCATCGTATAACGGCATGATCGCGCCACCCGGGTAACCAAATACCTGAGTTACGTTTTGCTCGTGGAGCGCTTCTACAATAAATTCGGTCGCCTTCATTTTATATCCCTATTAACGTCATTGTTGTAAAACTAAAATTCAGATAAAAAAAAACCTCGGTATCTATACCGAGGTTTTCTGATGCTGGATTGATGACTTATCGTCGTTCAGCAATGAATCCCCGGCTTGATAATTTAATAATTACCACCAGAATGCTGACTACAATAATCACGCGAGAATTCAAACCAAACATGAACAAATCAATCCAAAAATTTATATTAACGATGCAACATTAGTATCATGGTCATTTTTATTAGGCAAGTCTTTGCGCAATATAAAAAGCCTAACAACATCTAAAACAAACCACCAAAGCAGTTACTAACACCATGCAATATGTAAATACTAGATTTAAACTTCAACAATAAAAATAAGAGCAACCGATATGTTCAGTTAAATTGTAAATATCAGTGAATAAAACAAAATAAACAATGGCATGAAATTGATTAATCACTAGATTAGAAACAGTCTGCTATTACGCATATTCCTTCCTCTTAATGACAACTTCTTTAGTAACTCCCTACTCTATTTTTTATTCACAAATTTATATTATTCACCATACACCAGTAAACCAATCACCAAGGAAATACCACCATGAACCTAGCTGTTATTTATAGCCGCGCAATTTTAGGCGTAAACGCGCCGCTTATCACTATCGAAGTCCACATCAGCGAAGGCTTGCCCGGTTTTCTTATTGTTGGTCTACCTGAAACCTCGGTCAAAGAAGCGAAAGATCGAGTACGCAGCGCTTTAATGAACTCCAATTTCATCATGCCTGCTAAACGCATTACCGTTAATTTAGGGCCAGCAGATCTACCCAAAGAGGGTAGCCGCTATGACTTGCCCATTGCTATCGCGATCCTAATTGCCTCACAACAGATAACAGTCAATAATCATCACACTTTAGAATTCATTGGTGAATTATCTTTATCCGGTGAATTACGCCCGTGCCGTGGCACCATACCCAGCATGATCGCAGCGAAACATAAACAAAGGCTCAGCATCATTCCCCACGGCAACCTTGATGAAGCTAAGTTGATTAGCCAAACACCTTGCTATGTTGCTAAAAGCCTCTCTGAAGTTTGCCAGCACTTAAATGGCGAAACGCTATTAACCCAAATAACTCAAGAACCAATACCAATCTCGACGACCGAACAAACCGCTAATATGCAGGATATTATTGGTCAACATAGCGCCAAACGTGCATTAGAAATTTGTGCAGCCGGAAACCATAATCTACTTCTTTTTGGTCCTCCCGGCACAGGTAAAACCATGCTTGCGAGTCGCTTAACCACAATACAGCCTGATATGACCGAAGCAGAAGCATTGGAATGTGCCGCCATAAAATCCATTAGTGGCGGTGAGTTTTCTTCGCAAGATTGGTGTCGACGTCCATTTCGAACTCCCCACCACACAAGTTCTTCAGTCGCACTTGTTGGTGGCGGCCGCAATCCTAAACCGGGAGAAATAACCCTCGCCCACAATGGCGTATTATTTCTCGATGAATTACCTGAGTATCAACGCAAGGCTCTTGATGCATTACGCGAACCGTTAGAATCAGGTGAAATTAGTATTTCAAGAGCAAATCAACAAGTACAATATCCAGCTAAATTCCAGCTGATTGGCGCGCTAAACCCTTCGCCATCAGGCTATTACGATGACAATAAATTTGGTGGTAATAACCTGCAAGTCGCTAAATATTTAAGTAAATTATCTGGTCCATTTCTGGATAGATTCGACTTAACAATCGAAGTGCCCGCATTGCCTAAAGGCGCTCTAACAGAGAATAACCAACGAGGAGAGTGCAGTAATACCATTAAGCAACGAGTCAGTAACGCGCAGCAGTTACAACGCCAACGCAGCGGTAAACTCAATGACGGGTTAACCAATAAAGAAATGGACGTATTTTGTAAACTGAACCGAGATAACGCTATTTTTTTAGAACTCGCCATTCACAAAATGGGACTCTCTACTCGCGCGTTCCATAAAATAATCAAAGTAGCTCGCACCATTGCCGACCTTGCCCAAGAACCCGAAATAACCAAGCCACACCTGCTCGAAGCGCTATCTTATCGCGCGATGGATCGCCTATTACAGCAGGTAAATTGTTAACTATTTCACTTTTGTTTCCATTTTCATTTGGAATAACTAACTGATAGATTTATCATTTCCAAACTGAATATTCTCATGGAATGATTAAATGTTTAAATTAAGACAAGGGTTTGCAGGCTCTAGTGCGTTTATTATCTACCTTTTCAATACAATTTTCTGGTTAACGCCCATCTTGGTATTGTCGCTATTTAAACGTTTATTGCCTTTTAGCTCAGCGCAAAAAATATTAAACCAGTTACTTGATGGTTGTGCATCAAATTGGATCACGGTAAACGGTTGGACTCAGCGTTTAATTGGTAATCCGACGATTAAAGTAACGGGTGACGAGCAGCTATCATTATCAAAATGGTACATGGTTATTTCCAATCATCAGTCTTGGGTCGATATATTAGTATTGCAGCGAGTATTGAACAGAAAGATCCCATTCTTAAAGTTTTTCTTAAAAAAAGAACTGATCTGGGTACCTTTCATGGGACTGGCTTGGTGGGCGTTAGATTTTCCTTTCATGAAACGTTACAGCAAAAATTTCCTTGCTAAGAATCCACATCTGAAAGGTCAAGATATTGAGACCACTAAAAAAGCTTGTGCGAAGTTTAAATACAAACCTGTGAGTGTGATGAATTTTGTGGAAGGCACACGCTTTACGCCGCTTAAACATCAAAAGCAAGAATCAACATTTACCAACCTACTTAAACCTAAAGCCGGTGGTGTGGCCTTTGCACTGGATTCGATGAACGGACAGCTAGATACCTTGGTGAATGTAACTATCTACTATCCCCACGGCATTCCTACTTTTTGGCAATTTATGAGTGGGCAAGTCGATGATGTCAAAGTCAAAATAACGACCCAAGAAATAGCCGAAGAATACATCGGCGATTACAGTACTGATAAACAATTCCAACAGCATTTCCAAACTTGGATCAATGACATTTGGTTAGATAAGGATCATGAACTAGAAAGTATGAAAGAAGACGGCTGTTAGTTATTCATCAGCTCATCGCATTTTCTATACAGATGTAATTAAAAGGATAAATTAAAACAAACGAATAACAATTACACTGCGGTGTCGCGAATTCATCCTGAATTCGATTTAATAAAGAACAAATTAGACTCAAAACGCCGAAGTTATTTCTAAACTATCGGCGTTTTCGATTTCACAGTTAACATTCAATCAACAAATAAATGATAGCTGACTCGCAAATAATAGAGTTTTAACTCAAGTAAAACTGATCAGATCTCAATTTTAAAACTAAGTTGTTAAAAAACAAGACCTCCGTGCTATAACTGTTGACACACTGTTGCATTTTTTACTATTTAGGAGCATGGATGACTACTATAACACCTTCATTTGAGACACCAATTGATGCCTTATTACATTGGGAAAAAACTCGCGGAGAAGCGGTTTTTTTACGTCAGCCGATTAACGGCAAATTTCATGAGTTCACTTGGGATCAAGTGGCCGATCAAACTCGTCGTATAGCACAAGCACTGATTAGTTTTGGTTTAAAACCTGGCGACAAAGTAGCTATCTTAGCGAAGAATAGTGCGGAATGGTTCATCAATGATTTAGCTATCATGTATGCTGGCCTGATCAGTGTGCCAATTTACTCAACAGCCAACCTCAAAACTATTAACTACGTCTTAGAACACAGTGAAGCGAAAGCTTTGTTTATTGGTAAACTAGATAAATATGAAGCGTTGGAGGGGAAAATTCCTGAAGACGTGATCACCATCAGTTACCCGTACCCAACACTTACTTGCAAGCATAAATGGAAGGATTTACTTGCACAACATGAGCCAATGGCAACGCCTGCTGAGATCAAATCAGATGAACTAATGACGATAGTTTACACTTCGGGAAGCACAGGAAATCCTAAAGGTGTAATGATCACGTATAAAGCTTACCAATCTGCTTCAAACAACGTAACTAAGAGTTTCGAGCTGATTCCTGGTGATCGATTATTATCCTACTTACCACTCGCACATATTACCGAACGAGTGTATGTGCAAGGTGGCAGTGTAACCGCTGGTGAATGCACAGTAGCATTCGTAGAATCTCTCGATACCTTTGTCAGTGATATCCAATCAGTTGAACCGACATTGTTTATTTCTGTACCTCGACTTTGGACTCGTTTCCAAATGGGTGTGTTACAGAAAATGCCTTCTCAAAAACTCAATCTATTCCTAAAAATCCCATTCCTCAGTGGCATGGTAAAACAAAAGATAAAACAAGGTTTAGGCCTACATAAAGCCCGTATTTTGGGTTGTGGTTCTGCAGCTGTATCACCAGCTTTACTGGAATGGTATCGCCGCTTAGGCATGAACATTACCGAAGCGTGGGGCATGACAGAAAACATGGCTTACGGCACCTTGAACTACCCATTTAACCCACAAAAACTGGGTTCGATTGGTAAACCAAGTATCGGTGTTGATCTGAAAATTTCCGATATTGGTGAAATCTTAGTAAAAGGCGACGGCATGATGACCGGCTATTACAAAGAAGACCAATTAACGAAAGAAGCGTTTGATGATCAAGGTTATTTCAAAACTGGCGATAAAGGCGAAGTCGACAGTGGTGGCTATGTACGAATTACAGGTCGTGTAAAAGATATCTTCAAAACATCCAAGGGTAAGTATATCACGCCAGTGCCAATTGAATGTAAATTCGGTGAAAATCCACATATCGAACAGATCTGTGTAACGGGTACTTCACTTGCTCAACCGATTGCATTGGTTGTATTGTCACCGGAAGCACTCGCGCAAGATCAAGAAGTAATGACTAAAGAGCTTGAAGAAACACGTACTTCAATTAACAAGTCACTTGAATCTCACGCCAAAATTGGTCATGTCATTGTATTGAAAGATGAATGGACTGTAGATAATGGTTTATTAACGCCAACATTGAAGTTCAAGCGTCACGAGCTAGAATCCCGCTTCAAACCATTTTATGAAGCAACACACGCTACCAGTATTGTTTGGGAATAATCAGAACAACCTGAATAGTTAAGTGATACCGAACTGATGGCTAATACTTTATCGTAGTAAAAAGGACGCTGATGCGTCCTTTTTTATTACTAACTATTTTTTAATTAGCCTTGTTTTGCAGCAAGAAACTTAATTAGTTGAGTTAGTTTTACATTAAACTCTTCACCAGAAGATTTTAGTGACCCCATGTTAATTTGGTATTTACCATTAACAATCACAGCTGGTACACCTTGAATTTTCTTGTCACGAGTGTTTTTATCCATACGAGAAACCATGCCATTAACCGCAAAGCTATTTACTGCAGCATCAAATTTCTTACCTTCAATGCCAGCATCTATAAAGATAACACGAAGATCATCACGAGAAGTCATGCGACGCTTTTCATCATGGATCGCAGAGAAGATAGCAGGAGAAATCTTCTCTTCTACTTTAAGTAGTTCAGATGCTGCAAATGCTTTTTGCATCTCTACGCCCATTTGGCGACCAATAAATGACACGTGATTCTTTTGCACTTTAATATCTGAACCTTCTAGACGTTTCGTCACGTCCATCATAACAGGTTCAAAACGATTACAGTGAGGGCAGAAGTAAGAAAAGTACTCAGCCACTTCAGGTTTTGCAGTAGCTTGCTCTGCAATCACTTCGTAGTGAACACCTTCTTCGAATTTCGCTGCGTTAGCCAATGGCAGAATCATCATAGCTGCTAAAAAGATAAAAATTTTCTTCATTATTTTCCTTCCTGAATAAACGTAATAAGTAATTTTAAGAATTAATACTTTTATAATTAATACAAAGGCACTAACGACAAAGGCGTTTGTTCCATGTACCCGACTTGTTCTGTCATCGTAGTTATCTGCTGTTGCCAATAACGGCCTTCGGTAAACCAGGCGAAATGACGCTGGAATGCGGGGTCTTGCCAACGACGAGCAATCCACCCCATGTAGTTCATCATGCGCATTGCACGCAAGGGTTCGATCAAAGCTAATTGCTTCGTATCAAACTGATGGAATTCTTCATATGCTTCTAAAATAACTTCAAGCTGCATCATTTGCTCATGGCGCTCACCATGTAACATCATCCATAAATCCTGAACTGCTGGACCTTGACGGCAATCATCAAAATCGACCAAGGTTGATTTATCACGCCATAATATATTACCCGCATGTAAATCACCATGCAGACGAATTAAGCTATGATTGCCTTCATAATGTTTTTTAACACTCAGTTCTAATTGGCTGTAAGCATCAAAAAATGAATTTTCTAAATGCCTAGGAATAAAAATACCTTGTTGTAGTATCTGTTTAGGCTGTTCAACAAACTCTGCTATCGATATTTTAGGTCGGTGAATAAAGTCTCGTTGCGCCGCAACTTGATGTACACGCCCTAAAGTATGACCAACAGATTCCAACGCGTCGAAGTTATCCACTTCAACAGGTCGGCCGCCAACACTTGGAAAAATAGCAAAACGGTAACCTTGATGGTGAAACAAACTCTCCCCTTCAAATACCATTGGTGCAACAATATCGATTTCAGCATCAACCAGTTCTAAACTAAAATCATGCTCTTCTTGTATTTGTTCGTCAGTCCAACGTTGTGGTCGATAAAATTTCACCACATAACGACGTTTTTCTTCATCTTGTAATTGGAACACCCGGTTTTCATAGCTATTTAACTCGAGCAAGCCAGAGTCAACACGTAAGCCGACCGATTCAATCGCATCGAGCATTAAGTCCGGTGATAATAAACTGTAATCATTTGCTGCCATTAGCATAGGTATTTCATCCAAAATATATCGCCCAATAGTAACAAGCCCCGCATAGCGGGGCTCATTATTTACCTTTTCTTACACTAATAGTAATTACAATTTACTAATAAAGCGACTTTGTTGACTAAATTCATAATGAGTATTATCCACCTCAGTCACGGTAAAATTAATCTTAATAACAGGCTTATCTAAATCATACGGATCAACAGCGATACTGACCGGTTGGATCAATAGCTCACCAGGGAACACACTAACTTCACGCGGTCCAAACCATTCGTGCTCAGGAATATTATTCACATCGAGAGCGTACTTCTGCACTTGAGTGGTTTTATTCATGATTTTCAATGTGTAAGTATTTTCAATATTACCGTCTGAGTTTTCACGGTATAACGCATTCCTATCACGTAAAATATCCAATTGTAACGGCGCGATATTCATCACCGAGATAACAAAGAATACCGTCATAACTGTCATCACAATGCCGTAACCAACTAATTTAAAGCGACTCTTCTGGTGCGGTTTGCGATTTAAGGCATTTTCAGAGGTATATTTAATTAAACCTTTCGGATAGTTCATACGATCCATTGTTTGGTCACACGCATCAATACAGGCACCACAGTTAATGCACTCATACTGTAAACCATCACGAATATCGATACCTGCCGGACAAACTTGCACACACAAATTACAATCAATACAATCGCCTAAACCCAATTCTTTCGGATCGGCTTTACGAGAACGCGGACCACGGCCTTCACCACGTTTAGTATCGTAGCCAACAATTAAGGTATCAGTATCAAACATCGCCGATTGGAAACGAGCATACGGACACATGTGCGTACACATAATAGTGCGCATCCAACCTGCGTTACCGTAAGTACAAAATGCAAAAAATAGTACCCAGAAATACACTAAGCTACTGGCTTCAAGTAGGAAGAATGATTTGTAGAGATCGATGATTGGCACAAAATAAGCCATAAAAGCCAAACCTGTAAATATCGAAAAGCTTAACCATGCAGTATGTTTCAACGTTTTCTTGCGTAACTTTTCAGCAGTCCAACCCGATTGATTCATCTTCAAACGCTTGTTTGCTGAGCCTTCGATTTTTTCTTCAAACCAAATAAATACAAAAGTCCAAATTGTTTGCGGGCACATAAAGCCACACCAAACTCGACCAAGATAGGAAGTAATAAAAAATAAGCCAAAAGCACCGACAATAAATAGCAGTGCAAACACCATTAAATCTTGTGGGAACAATGTCATCGAGAAAATATGAATACGCTGCTCGGCGATGTTAAATAAAATCGCTTGATTACCGTCCCATTGCAGTAAAGGCAGAGCTAAAAATAGCACCATAAAAAACCAGCCCATATACTTTCGCAAGCGTTGAAAAACGCCTTGCATAGACCGAACATAGATATGATTATCCGGGCCAATATTAGTATATTTTGGCTTCACTTTCGGCGTCACATCTTTTATTTTTATGCGCTCTTCAGACATTGTTTGCTCCTTATAATTAGGTAGACGATTATACCAAAGCAATGCCAGATGTCTGCACATAACTCAGGAATATATCCCAACTAATTAGTAAGCTTATTAAGTTGGACAATGGAAAATATGTAGATATTCATAATAACAAAATTTATATTTACCCCTTGTATTCAAAAGGAAATATAGCGTTACAACTATGCCTAAACTCAGCATTTAAAGCTAATCTCAGCATATAACAAAAGTGTTAAATATATTTACTGTTTTGTTATTACCATTGACTTTAAATTGCCAATTTAGCCAGTCTAAAACGCAAAAAAGATTGCTGTAGCAGCAACCTTTGTCGCTTTATAGCAGATGAACTAGCTTCGTAAGTATGTATGAAAACGAGCGACTAAGGTCAATAGTTTCTCTGGTGCATTGTTCTTTTTCCAATTGCCAGCTACGTATTTACTGGCTTCACTCATCGTCGGGTAAGGATGAATGGTTCCAAGGATCTTGTTAAGACCAAGTTTATATTTCATTGCTAAGGTGTATTCCGCCAACAACTCGCCAGCATTGCTCGCCACTATAGTTACGCCGAGAATTTTATCACTGTTACCCGCAGTAATAACTTTCACAAAACCTCTGGTTTCACTGTCAGTGATAGCGCGATCTAAATCATCAATCTCATATTTAGTCACTTGCACATCGAGGTTTTTAGCTTGTGCTTCTGCTTCGTTTATACCAACACGCGCCAGTTCAGGGTAAGTATAAGTAACAGCAGGAATAACTCGATAGTCCGTAGCAAATGTCTTCAATGCTCCAAACAACGCATTCACAGCAGCAAACCACGCTTGATGTGCTGCAACGTGAGTTAACTGGTATGGTCCACACACGTCACCAACAGCGTAAACATTTGGCAAGCTAGTTTGTTGGTATTCATTGATATCAACCAAACCACGATCGGTCATCTCGATGCCTAGCGTTTCTAAGCCAAATCCAGTTACATTTGCCTGACGACCTAAGGCTAAAAATACTTGATCAAATTCAATCTTACTGCCATCAGCTAATTGTGCATAATGCTGTCCATCAATAGATTTAAATCCAGTAACCCGGCTATCAACCAAAACTTTCACACCATCGTGCACTAACTCATCATGTACAATGGCTACAGCATCTTTATCTTCACGGCCTAACAATTGTGGTGCCATTTCAACTTGTGTCACTTCGCTGCCAAGGCGCGAGAAGCTTTGTGCAATCTCACAACCAATTGGCCCGCCCCCCATCACGAGCAAACGTTTAGGCTGCTGTTCCAAATTCCACAAACTATCCGACGTCAAATACGGAACAGAATCCAAACCAGGAATACCAGGGACAATAGGGCGTGCACCAGTGGCAATAACAATATTTCTTGTACTTAAAGTTTTATCACCAACTTTAACGTGCCAAGGGTCTAAGATCGTGGCTTCACCAGCGATACACTCAACACCCAAGCCACTGTAACGCTCGACAGAGTCATGCGGTTCAATAGTTGCAATCACTTTATGAATGCGCCCAATAACCTTTTTGAAATCAACGCTTTCTACTTTAGCATCGATACCAAATTCACCAGCTCGTTTAATATCTGCAACTATGTGCGCACTTTTAATTAATGCTTTCGATGGCACACAACCAGTATTTAAACAATCACCACCCATCTGATGTTTTTCAATAAGCGTTACCTTGGCTTTCACTGCAGCGGCAATATAAGAGCTAACTAAACCGCCTGCGCCTGCACCAATGACGACTAAGTTGCGATCGAAAGAACTAGGCTTAGTCCATTGTGCATATTTTTGTTTTTGCTTAACTATGTTCAATACAAATTTAGCAATCCAAGGGAATATACCGAGTAAAGCCAATGCAAAAATCATCGATGGTGAAACAATCCCTGATAATGACTCCAGTTCGCCTAATTGCGTACCAGCCCAAACATATACAGCTGTGCCAGCTAACATACCAATTTGGCTAATTACGTAAAAACTACGCGTTTTAATTTTAGTCAGTCCCATCAAGATATTAATGATGAAAAATGGAAAGACTGGAATAAGACGTAAAGTGAATAGATAAAAGTTTCCTTCTCTCTCTATGCCTTTATTAATCGCAGTTAAGCGCGAACCAAACTTACTTTCGACCCAATCACGTAATAAGTAACGACTCACTAGGAATGCTAATGTTGCGCCCAATGAGCTAGCGAAAGAGATCAATAACAACCCATAACCAAATCCAAACAAACCACCGCCGAGCAAAGTAAGTAATGCTGCACCAGGTAAGGAGAAGCCCGTCACTGCAATATATACAGCAAAGAAGATACCCATAGCTGTCGCGGTATTATCAGCAATGTATGCGCCGGAGCTCTGTTGTAATAATTTTATTTCATCTAAGGAGACGTATTGATTTAAATCAAAGCTATACCAAGATACGAAAATAGCGAGGATGGAGAGGATAAGAAGTTTTTTAACTGTAAACAGTTTATTTTTTGGCTTGGTTTCCATAACAGTATAATCCTCAGTAGAATAATAACGGTATGATAGAACAAATAAATAAATGAAAACTCACAAAACCATCACAATTGGATATTATTTATGATCATCAGCAGCTAGCTAGATAAAGACCAAAAAACGCAGTGATTAATTACCACCGCGTTTCATAAATAACTCAATTGCCAATAATTATTAAATAATAAATTCAGGGCCAAGACCAAAACTCCACAAGATCACTGATAGTGCCATTGTTGCTACAAACAATACTAGCCCAACAGTAAGTAACGATGAAGCATAAATAAATCCACGCTCTTCAGTAATATGCATAATGATCGGCACACCGGTATATAACGAACGCACTGAAAAGCTAACGCCAACTAACAATCCCATCATCATGACCCAAGGAATAGGGATTAATGCAATTAAACCAGTGACGAAAATAGGCGCTGCAATGTAAGTCGTTAACTCTAGAGCTTGTTTAAAAGTTGCATTAGCACCGAAGCTCTCACCCATCCATTGTACAAACAATGAAAAAATAACCACAATAGCTATGCTCGCTAAGCTTAACGACACGGCCATAATAGTCGCACTGGACGTTGATAAATAGGTAATATCATTCATACCAAGTGACCAGCCAGTAACGCTAGCGGTGTACCAAGCAGAAATAGCTGGAATAAGAGACAATAAAAATAAGTGCGACACGACCGAAAAGCTCGACTCATGGTGGGTATCAATATCTATCCATTCACTTTTAGGCTCTACGTATAAACCCCACAAATGTTTCATTAACATAATTTAATCCTCTTTAGAAAGGTAAATTAAGTATTAGCTCATCTGCAAAAATTGCCATATCAACAAGGTATTATTTATATAAAGAGACGTGATAAGTAGAGAAGATAACTCGATATGGTTATTCACACCAATCTAAGTAAAAATATGATCTAATTGAGGTTACAAAATAATACTGGATAGTAGCTATGGATAGCCTCATCAATATCGACTTTAAAGCATTAGCAAGTAAACAAAAATCCATCCAAATGAAAGTGAGATTATTGGCACTTGCACATTTTCAAGAGTGGCGCTCTCGCACTGAGATAGCCAAAAATCTAAAAGTCAGTCGCACTAGCATCAATAAGTGGGTACGTACTTTTCTTGCAGAAGGCCTCGAAGGATTACAAGAAAAACCGAGAACCGGTCGGCCTGCATTTCTGACGATCTCTCAGCAAAAAAGCTGACCGACTACATCGAATTGCGAGCCAAAAATCATACGGGAGCTCGACTTATACCAATCCGCCTAATTATATGATCTAATAGCATTATGACTTTAAGCAATCCATTCTTTTGGTGACTATGGAAACACATGATTTTAATAAACTCGCTAAAACACATGAAAGTGTTCGAATGCGGCTTCGTTTTTTGGCTCTTGCGCACTTCCAAGAAGGAAAATCTCGTATTTCCATCGCTAAGTTTTTAAAAGTCAGCCGAACAAGTGTTAACAAATGGATCTCTCAGTATCATCAATTTGGTATTGATGGTTTGACCGATAAAAAACCAACAGGAAGGCCTTTTCAGTTATCAAGC
>Ga0209396_1000434_pt1 | contig 49986 bp, 65 predicted proteins | sample GOMGulsemesocosm_6_FD_184638 | JGI IMG/M metagenome (GOLD analysis project Ga0209396, IMG submission 184638) | Methane-oxidizing microbial communities from mesocosms in the Gulf of Mexico - GOM8C Gulf of Mexico (SPAdes) (version 2) | ecosystem: Environmental > Aquatic > Marine > Cold seeps...
TAAATAATTTATGGTTACGTGAATCTAACCGCGAATTAGAGGGCCGTGACAAAGTGGCTTATTATGCTGAGCAGTTTTTAGGGCCGGTATATGGTTTGGCATTAAGTGGCGGTATGGCAAGTCAGTTAATTAAAGAAGATCACACTTGGCGTGGTATTGAATATGCGTTACCTAAGTTCGCCAAAGATGTACGTAAAGCAATCCGCTATAACAATGAGGGAGTCACTAATTTACGCGGTGATGAAATCATAAAAGGCGAAGATTTAAGTTTGCTTGAAGTGGTATTGCAAGGCAGTGGTTTTAGCCCTGCGGCAGTAGGTGAAGCCTATTCTAACAACTCAAGTATTAAAGGTGCTGAGCAACGTATATTAGGCCGTAGACGTTTATTATTAAATCGTTATGCAATGGCTAAACGATTAGACGATACCGAACGCCAGCAAGAGGTATTAGCCATGATAGATAAGTATAATGTGGCAAATCCTGAATATAAATTAACAAGGGCTACTTTAATCAAAAGTATACGCCGCCGTAAGCAGTACAGCAAAAAGTCAGACAATGGTTTGATGCTTAATCCGCACTTAGATCACTTGAAAAATGAATATGCTTTGTATGGCGCTCAGTGATCGGGTATAGTCTTTTGAAAGGATTAGATCTTTGATCCTTTCATCATTACCCACTTTATGTATTTATATAGGCTAAAAGCCATCATAAATATAAATTTGCGTAATTACTCGTTTTTGATTAGAATTAAAGACCAGTCAGCTAAGCAGTGTTTTTTACTGTAATTAAGGCGGTTGACGATGATAAAAACAAAGACTCGAATTTTAGGCATAAAAAAACCCAGTCCTGGCAGAATGGGTTATTTTATGTAATTTGGTCGGATAGCATGCTAGTAACATCTACCCCGACAGCAAACACAAGAATATGCTGTAAAGCTATATTAGCGTTTTTCTTGTGTGTGTGCAAACTCAAAACACAAGAAAAATAAAAAATGACAATTAATAGTAAGCCAGCTAAAAATAAAATTGTGTACTTCTCTCTTGAGGTATTACAAGTCACCCAGTCTGAAACACAGACTTTAGTCTTTTCTCATATAGCCCATTTTAATGCGACTTTTGGTCAATTTAAGTCTCAAGTTTCCGCCATAGCAAAACATTTAAACTACTCTGTTAATGCAGTTAAAAAAGCCATTGATGATTTAATAAAAAAAGATATGATCATTCAAGATAAAGCGGAGAAAGGCTATAAGCGTACTATCACCATTAACCCAGCGCATGACGTTGCTTTTAGTCATTTGGTAGCGCATCAAGCGATGAAGAAAAAATTAAAAGGTAATTACTTTAATCTTTACGCTGTAGATTTTAAGGGGTTCACATCTAAAAGCCGACATGATTCGCGCCATGAACACAAGGCTCTGATGCTTAATGCGGTAATAGCCACTAAAATTAGATCTAATTTTATAAATTCAAAGAACAAAAATAAAAGCTACAGACAAACCATTTCTGACATTTGCACTAAAACTAATTGGGCTTTTATGACTGTTAAGCGTTTAATGGCAACGATGCTAAAATCTAAAGCGATTGATTATGCTAAAGATACCGCTAAACGCGCTGTACGTTATGTTTTTTCCCTACCGAGTAAGATCAAGATCAAAAGAAGTAAACCTCAACCCGTATCACCTGGTAACGCCTCTAAAAACCAAAGAGGTAAAACCCGATCCTTTGCTGAAATTATGAGTCAGAACCAAGCAACCACTTAGCTTTACACCATATTTTATTTATAACAGCGCCAAGTGCTGTGTTTTGCCGTGCCTGAGTGTTTTTTATTGAACGTTTTTTATACTTTAGTGTGTTTTGTGTTTGTATATCTCTATTTTTTAAGGTGGTTGATAGTATATAAATGTTGTTTTTTTGTTCATTAATCAACTATAACCCCTTTTATATTTTTAGATTTTAATTGGTGATAAGTTGTAATCCCTGTAACTACACTGGTGATGGTTTAGCTTAAATTAGTGGTGGTTATTGCCGTTGAAGATAAAGTTCGTGATGGCTTTATATAGAGTCTTTTAAATACCTTTAAATATAAGGCTCGTAACCTCGCTAGAGCATCGAGTAATAATTTAAATATATTTTTCGCGTTGAGTGCATACCCCTCTTAGGGGCGCTGCCCCTGCCGGCCCTGCCCTAAAGGGCAAACCTGCATACCCCAATAATGCCTACCCCTTTAATCAATCCTTAGATTAAGAAATCGCTAACGCGAATTAATCTAAGTTTTCATGGGGTAGAACTAGATGCCCCAGTGGGACTTCATTACAGTAATATCTTTTGGTTTTATGTAATACGTTAGGAAAAGATTTTGTTTATCAGGGGGCATATAAAAATATTTATTTTCTACTTGAGATAGTGCGCCTGTTAACTACTGTGGTCGAATTGAGTCCGACAATGATCTCTCTTGACTATCTTCGATTCGTTATTCGCGTTTACCGATACTTAAATACATCACGGAAAGAAGTTTCGCTCCGCTACATGTGCTACGCACATTGAGTACAAAAGCTTTTTCCCTCTGCAATTAAAAAGGGGTCGGAGTACATTAATTTAATTGACTCCGACCCCTTTTTGCTTTTATCTAATTCAACTACTGTGACCCGTCACAATGTTTGTTTTAAGCGTATTCTATGGTATTTGTATTTTTGCATGGGCCTCGCGTATTAGTTTTAATATCATTTCTTGTTTGCTAAATGGTTCGCCAGTGGTGGCAGTGCATAAATCATTAAGTTGATCCCTTTCGCTTTTACTTGCTTCAAAGCGCACTTCTTTCATATCAAACTTTTCTAACTTGGCCCTGCTTTTTGCTTTACGTTCGTTTTGATTTTGGCGCTTTTTAGCCAGTTCGGTTTGAACATCAATTATATCTACTGTCATATATTGCTCTTTTTAAACTGGGATTTAACTGTATGTGGAAATAATATGGCTTTGGCTGCTTTGTATTCTTTTACATGTTGGCTAACGGGTAAGTTTAAAACGCGCCTGTGCATCGTAGAGCGAATTAATATCCTGTAACCTGCAATGAGTTGCCATTGGTTCGGTTTATCGCCTCCTGCTAACTGACAAGCGGTAATGTATGCCAAATTGTCTGCGGGCCATTGCTGACTTGTTGATGTTTGAGTGGATGTTGCTTTGTTTACTGTGCTGGGCATTATGACCTCTAAACGCTGTTAGGCTAATTTTAAAAGTATGCATAGCACTAGTGATATGCATACTTGTTAAGTGCTAATGAATTAAAAGGCTAATGAATTGATGTGAGCTCTTTAATTATATGTTGCTGCATCCAAGGTTGCTTTGTTGCTAACCAGGTTAATATTTTATCAATTGGCATACTGTGCAACTGGCTTAGACTCTGCTTATCAATTGCGTTACAATTAGTGTCTGACATAGGGTGATCTCCATTACTTTTATGTTATCGACTTTGGGGTATTGGCGTACCCCATAGTCAACTCGTTTTACTGCTTTATGGTATGCATAGCATTGGTGCTACACATACTATCCTCTTACCATATTAATTTTAACTTGTTTAATATAATCAACTATTTGTTCAGAACTTAAATCATCTAAGGCTAATATTGCAGCTCTAATTAATTTAGTTTTATTTAAATCTTTTAAACTGCCGCCTAAATTTTGTAGCACTAAATCTTCATTGTTATCTTTTAGGTTGTCTAATATTTTTGTCATTAACGCCTGTTCACTGGCTATAAATCTAACAGGAGTTGTAGCCGATTTTGTTGTAGGCTTAATTGAAAATTCATTTGTTCTTTTTTTATCTTTTCCTGTAGCCGCTTCATCTGCTTTTAATTTTAAGCGCGTCAGGCTTTTTAGCTCTCCACGCTCTTGAGGTGATAGCTTTGCTTTTGTGTTTAGCTCGTCAAAGCGCTCTTGGTTAAACATTATCTATTACCTCTTTTGCTAAATTTTTATAAAACATGGCTGCTTGGTGGCCCTTTGAAAATACTGATACGGGTTCGTGATCTAATTCTGCATCACCAAATACTTCTCTATACCAAATTGTTGTTTTTGCTGTGTTGTTGGGAAATCTTCCTGCTAGGTATTCTGTGCCATAGGCCAATGATTTTTTTGCAGCTTTGGCAATTTTGCATGGCACTACTAAAAACTTTATTTCTGATTCATCTATAAAGGTTGTATCTTCTATATGCTTTATTAATGAATCTACGCCATCGAGGGAGTGTTCTTTAAACTCGGTGGGGAATATAAATTCATCTGCTGCAAATACCGCATTTAAACCCAATACCGATGTGCCTGGATTGGTATCTATTAATATAAAATCGTATTGGTCTTTAATTTTACTGAGGTGCATGTTTAGGCGTTCTTCTCGCTTGGGTAATGGGAATAAATCCATATCAAGTTTTGTCATAGCATCATCTTTGCGACCAGGAATAATATGTAAGTTACCTTGTTCTTGCCCGTTTATGATTGCGGGGTAAATTACTTTATTTATATCAAAGTGCCTATCTAGTAATAAGTCACCTACAAAGTATTCTGTATTAGTGCGTTTTAAAAACTTGGTTGTATCTGCTTGCCCGTCAAAGTCGAGTATGAGTACGCTTTTACCTGAGCTAGAAAGTTCAAACCCTAAATTTACAACTGATGTGGTTTTTCCTACTCCGCCTTTACCTACACCTACCATTATTGTCCTTGCCATTTTACCCGCCTTTTTTATGTGTAGCATTGATGCTATGCATAACTATAATGTATTATTTTAGTTATGCATAGCATTAATGCTATGCAAAGTTGAAGAAGTTTGAGTTTTGTACTTTTATACAACTAGGTTTATAATCAAGCTTTTGTTTTTAATGGATTATTAAATGAAAAGTAAATTAGGTTTAATTATTGTATTTACCGCTTTATTTATACCACTGAGCGCTCATGCTAAAAGTGTAGAGCAGTGTATGTTAGATGAATTGCCAAAACTTAAAGTTGCCAGCCAAGCAAGGCCAACATGGCAATACTGTGCAGATAACTATGAAATGTATAGTGGTGAAAAACAATCAAGTAGCTGGTTTGGTTATGAAGATAGTTGGCAGTGCATTGTAGATAATAAACGAAAGACGATAGGCAAAAGCGCCCATCGCTATGTGGTTAGAGCTTGTACTACTTTGTATCAAGCAAAGTCAGGTTAGTGCGGCAGTCACCTACAATACGTTTTAGGCTACGAACTGCTGAAATATGCCAACCCGCTTTCATTTGATCTGATTCAATACCTTGCTCTATTAAATCACCAAAGGTGTCTATTTCGTCAAGGTTTTGCATTTGTTCTTCTATAAATAGTGATTTTGGCCCACGCAATATTGCTTTTTGCATTGCCATAAATTGTGTTTGTGTTGGCGTACAGCCATTACCTGGTGTTAACCAACTTTCTACTTCATCACCTTTTAAGCGCATACTTTTGGCTAATTGGTTGGTATTTATTTTTTGTTCGCTATCGCGTATGGCACAAATTGCCATATCTTTTAACAGTGCTTGAGATTCAGAAAGTTTCATGTGCGCCAGTATCCTTGTGTTTGTTTTTTATGGTGTTGTCATTTATTTTACTGTTGATGTAATTTGGTAATTCTTTGATGATCAGCGTTGCCAGTAAGATATATTCAGCTGCGGTGAGTAATGTATTAAGCGAACGCGCTAACATTAATAAAAATGTACCTTGTGTCACTTCTTTACCTGTTAATAGGTTGGCAATATTAATTAGCCATTGCGCTTGACCTGGTGGAATGTCGTAAGCCATGCCATTTTTTATCAATAGGTATAAAACAAGTGTTAGGCTGCAAAGGCTAAAGCCGCCGTAAATACGTGCCAATAAATATTCTGTTTTGGTGAATTTGATAGGATAGCGGCTTGGTAATGCTTGACTGGTATTTAATTTGGTATTGCTGGTTAATAGTTGTAGCCATACACCTATTTTATAGGTGAAGTAGGGGCGCAGTAATAAAAATTTATAACAGCAATAAGCACTCAATGCCCAAAAGCAATAAGTGGCGATTTCTGCTTCATCATTCATATATTGATGAAGTGGTAATAATAAGTAGGTATCGATTAATCGTGCGGTAAATAAAAAGGCAAATATCCAACGTAAGTTTTTATTATTTTTGCTGATGACTATGCCAGTAATTAATAACGCTAATTGAGTATGTAAGCTGGTTATTAATGCGTTGTTTTGCAGTGTTGTTAAAAGTGTTTCCATTGGTATCCGTCCAAATCCTTTTTACATTTAACTAATCTGTGTGATTAGTCTTTTTTAGTGCCGTCACCTGCACCACCACCACCACCTGGACCTTTTGTTTGTTTTTGATCTTTATCGCTACATTGGTTGTATTTGCCTAATGTCATTTTGCTTTCCTTCTACGTTTTTAAATTAAGAGTAAATTACCCTATAAAGGGAATGGTTAATCTACCATTCGACAACTATATTTACAATAAGGTTATCAATATGATTACTTTTTTATTTTTTAGGTAGATAAAAATAACAAATATGTTATTTTTTAACGATTCTAACAATTCGACTTTTACTTATGATTAAGCAAGTTACAAAAACTATGTCACTAGAGGCTCGCAAACTATGGTTTGACGAGATTATGAGCCGCTTGTGTAGTTTGTATAAAGTCACTAAGAATACGCACCTTGCTAGAATTTTTGACTTTGGGCCAGATGCGCCTAAGCAAATGAAAGCGCGAGGGGAGATCCCTTTAACCTGGTTAAATGCTGCTGTACTTGATTTAAATTCTAAAGGCCGTGGCGTAAGTTTAGATTGGCTGCTGTATGGTGTTGAGGTAAATCAGATTAAAGAAACTGATTTGCAAGTGGTTAAGGTGGGTTTGCAAAAAGCATTGGCTAAATTGGCAATGGCGAATCATGTATCTAAAGAGTTTGTTAATAATGAGTCGTATAATACTGCTGTTGCTGATTTGATGTTGCGTGATGTAGCCGAAGAACTACAGCGTCATTTATCGGCTAATACGGATGAAACCGCTTAAATTTCATCTTCCTTTTGATATAAATAGCCTTTTTTTATGGCCCTTGCCATGCTTAAATCTACTACCTTATGACCATCTTCTGATAATTTACGCATTAAAGCGTTTGCACCCTCGTCAATTGTTCGTGATGGTCTTTTAACTGTTTTATCTTCTTTTGGCATCACTATTTTTGCGTGCATATTTGACTCGTATGCCAAATCTAACAGCAGTTTGTCTGACTTCTTTAGATGTTCTAATGAAATTGACCGATCTGATTCTTCTCTAGATTTTAACTGATGCCAACAAATTAGGTGCTCTTTGTTTTTAATTTTTTTATTAAATCGATTGGTCACTGGGCAATAAAATAATTGTACTAAGTGAATTGCCACTAAAGCCACTAACGCGATGGAAATTATTTCGAAATAGCTTAAGTTTGAAAAAAAAGAGGTTATAAAATCCATGTTATCTACTCATAAATGCGAATGGGTTAATTAAGTGCTTTAAGCGTGTATTGATGATTTTGGGAAATAAACACGCTATTTGAATTGTGGCGGTTAAATATAAGCTTAATGCTGAATATATTGCGTGTGATGTTAAATACGCTTGATTCCAATCTGGTACAACTAACTTTATCCATAATAAAGTGTGCATGACCGCAAAAGTGATTTGTATTGCGCTTAAATGAAAAAATAATGAGCCTATATCGTAGGCTTTTCGGGTATGTAATTTATATAAAACGATCACACCTAATATGCTCTGTGATGCAAATACCATTAAAATATTACGTAGACTGCCTTTGCTGTGATGTTCGCGTATATATTCCATTGCCAGCTCCATTTCAAATGCGGAAATTAAAAAGATGGCTGATACTACTGATATGGTAAGTAGGTTTGAAAGGGTTTCTTTATTTTTGTTATAGCGGATCATGGCAAGAGCTGTGGCCGGTAAAAAGCCGATATTGGTCAACACTGCCGTAGGCGTGTTTTTTATTGTTGCTTCAAAATAATGTATAAATTGCTCTAACATACCGCCTCCCTGCAAAGAAAGGCGATAATAACAGCTGTATTGAGTATTTTGCAATGATTGTAATATTACACGGCATTACACGGCATTACATGCTGTTGATTTTAATCTTTTTTTGTGATGATTATGCCGCCGCCGTGCCTTGGCTGAACTTCTTCTATTTTAGTAATAATTATGCCGCCGCCGTGCATTGGCTGGGCAACAGGTTCGTTTTTTGCTGCATCATCTGCGGGTGTGAACGCTAATAGTAGCGCTAAAATAGTTTCTTGCATGAGTATTCCTTTATTTAGTTTTCTTGTATGTCGTCAACCACATAGCAAAACCCAAGCCAAAGCGTATAAAATAAAAATTTAACTTTAGAGTAACCTCTAGAATATGTTTTATTTGTTTATCGATCGCTTACAAATGTAAACTCTAGCGATATAAAACAACTCTAGAGTTAATTTACCAAAGTGGCTAAAAATTACGCTTATACGCGCGTGAGTGATAAACATAAGCAAAATGCCCGAGCGCAACGCGATAGTATTAATGTTTATGCCAGTAATTTAGGGTTGTATATTGATTCTTGGTTAGAAATTCAGTTGTCAGGTGCAAGCACTAGTAAACATGAGCGTGGCCTGATTGGCTTGATTGAAAAGTTAACATCTGGTGATAGGTTGTTGGTTAATGATATTGAACGCCTGGGCCGTGATTCGGTCAGCGATTTATTAGAAGTGATCACGCGCATTTTAAATATTGGCGCTTCAATTCACTTTTGTTTGGGCGGTGAAGTTATCACGCCCGATCACAAAAATGATATGAGCATGCTTTTTATCATTATGGGTAAAGCATTTGCCAGCCAAGATTTTTCTAAGCAACGCAGTTTAAAAGCGAAGGCGGCAGTTAAGCGCCGAAAGGGTAAGGGTTTGCCAGTTGGTCGTGCTAAAGGGGCAATTATTAGCAGCAGGTTAGATATTTTTGAAAATCAAATATTACTCTGGTTATATAATGGCGTAACCAAAGTTAAATGCGCGCATAATGTCAATACATTACCAGCCACATTACATAAATGGCTCGATAGGCGGGACGAGCTTATTTGTTTAGCTCGCGACCTGGGGATTTATGATAAAGAAATGAATATCGTACAAGTTAAAAAAGCCATAAAAGATCATCGAAAAGCCAATAAATAGACAAAACGACAATATGTTATGTTTATTTTGTTGTTATGTTTGTTTTTGAATCATAAGTACATTGATAAGTTGGCTCAGGGTACAGTATTTTATAGTTAAACTGAGTATTAAAAAACTGGGAACGTTCTCCTGGTACTATCTCTTTATTCAATTTATGAAACTCAATTAATAACGTACCATCAACTGCTTGGCGTTCAGTTCCATCTTGTAATACAAACTTTCGTAATCGGCCCTTTACTAATAAGCTTTCAACCGGCTGTTTGGTATCTATTGCATATTGTTCAAGCACCGCCATAAATAAATCTTCTTGTGCTTTAAATGTATCAGTAAAAGTTTGCTCAATAACGCGCTTTTGATAGTCGGTACTCGCAAGTTGAAAGTTTGCAATATCTTCAAATTTTATTTTTTCAATGTTCATAAGTGGTCAATACCTTATATTTTGATAACCTAACTAGCGTTTTTCAGCTTGAAATACGCTATTTGTGCCAGATTTGCTTGATGCTTAGTGTCATAATTCTTATCTAACACGACTTCATTTAAAGCAACTGAGAGCTTTTCCGCTATCGCTTTATAGTGTGCTAATGCTTTATCTTGTGGCATAGCTAAAACCTACTTTTGTAATATTTTGGTACGCCATGTTTATTACTTTTTAGACCAATGAATATATAAACAGGCCAAACAGCACTTAATAAGATTGAGTACAGCATTTTGCATGTGTGATTGTGCGTGTATTCGGTAAACATTCCCGCCACATAAATGTATAAACAAAGTAGAACTAGCCATAAACTCATTATTTACTACCTAGATTTTGTTATTTACGTTCAATAGTGACTTTGCCTAAATCACAATTAAATTCCAAATTACCACCCAAATCTTGTGCAACTAAAACAAGAGAGCGACCTAAAATTCCCAAAGTTTCCTCTGGATTTTCTTGTATTGCTTTAAATATTAACTCGGCTAAATCATCGTTTTTCATTACTGTCCTTTAACCTTCATCATCTTCACCTAAAAAGTTAACATCTAACTTTTCAGACATATCATTAAATAACTCATTTTCTGCATCGAACACGCAATTTAAAGTACCTAAGTTTTGAGCCACTTGATCATGCAGTTCTATTAACTGGTCTGTATCAACATCACAAGCAATGTCATCTAATATAGATTTTAAAAAGTTACTAAACTCGTTAAAGTCATGAGTGCTATTTCTTCTTAGGCCATCCATACTTAATTTTATAGCGATTTCTCCCCTATATTTTGATGCGTTCATTTATAAATGTTCATCTACAGCGCACTTAGCAGCTTCTAAATCAATTAACGGCTGGCTATTATCACCACATGCGTTAAACATATCTGTGTCATAACTGGCTTGTAAGTCATAAAGTATTTTTTCTTTAATTTCAGCTCTTATATTTTTAATTTTACTTTCTTCAAGTTGATCTTTTTTTGCTAAATTTAAGAGTAAGTTTTTCACTTCTTTTATATCGCTTACAAAATCTAAGTTTTTAGTTTCTTCTTGATCACCACATCTATTACAAGCAATGAAACCATGCTCTATTTGCTCTAAAATCTGGTCTGTTAGCAGTAAGCCTGCATTGATATTACTGTCCATTTTGTTTCCTTATCCCATAGTTTGGGCGGTTAGCCCGTTATTTTTTTTAGATCTATTAAGCTAAATATTTCCCAAGCTTCTTGAAGATAAATATCTTCATATCTACCAAGTTGATCTTGATCGAGTGAATAACCTTTTTTTTTGGCTGCATTTTCAAAAGCGATTTTCATTTTTTCATATTCAGTCAACGGTGATTACTCCTTTATTTTGCTCGGTTAAGAGCTTTGTTTTGATACCAAGTGCAATAATTTTAATGATTCCCCACCATCTTCAGGCATTAATGAATTTGTACTTTCAATGAAACCAATCGTTTCTTTAATTGCATGTTCTAACTCAATGATTCTGTCGGATGCTGCTTGAGCGAGGTCGGTAATTTCAACCTCAGTCGACCCCTCTTGACCTTGCTCATTTTCTCCAATTATTTCTATTGAACCCGCTTCAATCTGCTCTAGTTCAGCACTAGCTAATTCATTTAAAAACCACGTTACATTTTTACCGTATTTCATTTTTGTTTCCTTATCCGTTATTTTGATAACCACTTAGCCAATTCTTGCTTTAAAAACATTAGGCCGCGAAGTGTTAATTTTGTTTCATTAGATGGTTTGTGATCTTCGACTAACCCCATATTTACAAGCGTTCTAAACATTGAATGACCTGTCCACATATTTCGACTTTTTGCATCACAAGCTTTTACTAATTCTTTACGCTGCAAATTCACGTCATTATCAATTTGACTGCCAAATCCACTTGGCATGAAATGCAATATTTCACAGTCTCTAACCACTTCAAATTTACTTTCTAGCTTATCCATTCGTGACATATCCCTTAGTTTGATTCATTGGTTAGCAGCTAACGGCTGCAAATCGGCATTTATTTTCTATCAGAGTCATTAAGGCTAAATCTCTCTGGCGGTTCTCTGTGATTTGTAAAAAGCATTTTAGAACCTGCTAAACACCTCATTGCTTTTGTGAATGGCACTTATAAAATACCATTGGCAAAAGCCTAAACTGTTGTTGGCACTTTTCTGTATAGAGTCCAATCATCACAAAATTCATTATTAAAAATGTCTACAGACTCTTGCGTAGATAATGTTGGTGAAAGAATTTCTCTATGTGTTTCTGTCACTGCAACATCATTAAGAATTGCCATCCCTTGCACTTTTTCATAACCTTTTTTGGTCATTTGAGCGTCTATGTTTTTATTCATCCGATTTCACTCCCATATTTTGGGCGGCTAGGCCGCTTTAAGCTCATCTATGCCAAAGCCGTCATATTCACAATCTGTGTTTTCAGCTCCACCATCATTAATGCCGATATTGATTCCGTCATCGGTATAATTTAATGAAGTCACCATGTATGTTTTACCTTTAAAATCGTTGTAAAACTTACTGTCAGGTAATACTTCGACCATTATTCCTAATGTTAAATGTGTTCCATAACACACAAGCCAGCACTCTAATTCGCTGTCCATACCGATTTCACTCCCATAGTTTGATAACTAATCTTCGGTTAATACGATGCCATTTTCTGAATCAATAGCGCCTGTGATTACTTGTCCGTTTTCAGTTCTAACTAATCCAAATTGTTCAGCGTTTTGAATTGCCACTCGTAAATCTTCTAATGCTTTGTTCTTTTCTGTATTCATAATGTTTCTCTATCCCATATTCTGATAACTAAATTGAACGGGATTCCCACCCGATTGATGTTTAGTGCGTTGGTTTTCGTATCTGCCGTAGGTTTTCTAACTTCTATAAGTCATTACTAGAATGGCTGCTTGCTTCAATTTGCCCACTCACATTGTAATTTCCGCAAAGAGCCGACTAAGCCCAAGAAACCGCTTCACATCTACCCCCGTAAAACTCACCCGATTAATTAAACTAACCGAATATGATTATAATAATAACCTTAAACGGTTAATTGTCAACCGCATTTTAATCGTATATGATTATTGTTATAATCGTTTTAGATGATTTTGAAAGGCTTAGTAAATGACAAACCCATCAAGGGCTAAAAGCACCACAGAAAAAGAGCTAGATGCAGCTGTAGCGAATGAAATTAAAGACAGCATTAAAATTTCCATGCTTGAAAATAAAGTTGATATGGCAACTGTTGCGGAGCGTTTAACAAATATGGGGCGAGCTATTACTGAGCAAGGATTAAGAAATAAAATAAGTAAAAGCAAGCATCAAACAACTTGGTACTTTGATTTAATGAAAGCGATAAAAGGAAATTAATGAGCCTATTACAAAACTCAAAATTAAAAAGTAAACTAAAAGCGTTTAAAAAAAAGGATTTAGAAAGAAGAAGGGAGATTGAGCCTAACTTCAAGCATTGGTATGGAAATGACTATGCATTAGATCTTAATTTAAAAGTTATTAACTTATTAATTATTCTATATATTGCTATAGGTGGTATTTTTTGGTCGATGTCAGTGTATATACACCCATTGATGGGTATTATCTTTTTACCGTTTCTAGCTATAAATAGTACCTTATGGCCTCTTGGCAATTCAAAAAATCTAAAAGTACAATTACATCAATATAAAAGTCATAAGTACCCATTTATATTGAAGTATAGAAAGGCTAAGGAAGATGGAAACAATAAATATATAAAGAAAAATATTGATGAATATCAGCAACTAAATGATGAACTAAAACAAGTTGAAGACTTTTTATTTAAAACTAAATTGATCGGGTTAACCACAACCATATCTTATTATTTCCTTAATGTTTTTTGTTTCGCCACTTATTATTACATTGATAGTAAGGCAAACTTTGGGGAAAAATTGAGTTTTATTGAGTCTTTATATTTCAGCACAATAACGTGGACGACACTTGGTTACGGCGACATTACTCCGACATCAGAAATTACAAAGTTAGTATGTAGCTTTCAGGCTATTTTTGGACAAGTAATCCTTGCTTTGTTAATAGTTAAAATAATTAATTATTATGAAAACTATTAACTTTATTTACTTACAAAGTGATGCATTAAATTATTAGTATTGTGATCAGCTATAATTGATATATAAGGCTTTTATTTGAGCTAATTTAGGAAATGAATCAAAACATATATGTTTTGCACGGTTTTAGCCTCTAAATCACTTTATCCAAAACGAAAGAATGCGGCCTACAGAGCCGCATTTTTAGGTACATGAATCAAAACATAGAGGGTTTTGCATCACTTTGGGGTATTTTGTACGGTCTATATATTTATTTAAGTTTATAAGGAAATGCTTCTTTTGACGCTAAAATGATTCCAATATGTTCTTCAACATGCCATTTTTCAGGGTTGTTTTTTGCCCACTTTGTAAACACAGCTTTTAATTGTTTTACGTTAATATTGTTGGGTATTTCAATACCATACTTTGGATCACTTTGAATAACATATAAATAGCCAATTGAGTTGCCAATAGCCCCATGACAATAACCAATATCATAAGCTTGTTGTAAATTTGCATCGTTACTTAAAGGATTACATGCATTTACTAACCATCCAACAGTACCCATATTTAACTTTTCTTCGCTGTAAGAAAAAGTAGAAATAAGCATTGAAATGAATAACAAGATTCTAATTGCTTTACTAAGTAAACCCATAAATATATATCCTTATAATAATTTTTCGTGCTTTTGAATCAGTATTAGTTATTTTGTTGCTAAAGCTACTGTTAAATCGTCTATATAACTTTGCACAACGTAATCAGTACCAGCTCCATTTCGTGATTTGTATATTGCTGAATGTGTTGGAGAGCAGCCTTTTATCTGCTCAATCAACTTTACTGCATCTCTATCAGTACCCGCTTGTTTTACTAGAGTATTAAGTTGTTCCGTACGTTCTGTTGATGCCATGTTTATTCCATAAGAGTAATGGGCGACCATTCGCCCTATTTTATTAATCTTTTATTGCGACAATTAATTTACTGTCAATTTTATCCATAACATTTTCAATAAGGATTCTTTTGTCAGCGTCACCAAAAAGATCTTTAACCATTAGCTCAACATCAGGTTTTATTTCTGATATTTTAGTTATACCGCCTTGCTTTATTGTATCTAATATTTCATTAGTTAAGCCGTTAACTATTTCAGATTTTGTACCATCTTTTAACGCTCTAAATTCTGCACTATTCATAATATTTCCTTGTTTGTTATGGCTTAATTGCCGCTGCTTGTTCAGCAGTTAACTTATTAACTTGGCATTTATATTAGTTTCCAATGGAAACAAAAGCAAGGGGTAAAATGAAATTAATTTGAATTATTTTTGAGGGATTATGTTTTGCACGCTAAAAAGCGTGCAGACTTAGTCATTTTGTTAAATTAATTTTGTAAATTCTCTAAGAAACCTTTCAATAGATGAATCAAACCTACCACCATCATCTACTTGATAAGTAACTTGTGTGTCAGTCACTAAAATTACTTTAACTATTTCATCATTAGAGTAACGTGAAAAAACGTCATCAATTTCAATATCCATTTTATTTCCTTTTTACCGACCTGACTTGGTTATTCTGTTGCAGTTGATTTAGGTTTCACTTTTACTTTTTCATAAGTCATACAAAAATGATAATCGTGACTTGATGGTTCGCTGTTAGCTTTATCTAAAAATGCTGTTAAATGATCTTTGAAATCTGAAATTTCATTAAATAAATAAGCCTGTTTTCTATCTGTCGTAAAGTTACCGCTGTACTTTTTGCGGCCATCAATTTTCTTGTTTCTTAAATAATGAACTTCTGTGTGGCTTATTTTAAATAAATAACCTGCTAAATATCTTTCCATTGTCATTCCTTTAATTTTATATGGTCTCTTCATCTATCTTTAAAGCAGCAGCTTTATGGAACTCTTGTTTATGTTTTGTGTCATTCCTAAAGCCCCACTTAAAGCATTCTAAATGTTTAAATTCATCATCACTAAAACCTAATTGATATAAGACATCAAATATTTCAATTACTTTGAGCAATGTATTATTAATATACACATGGCTGTTGTAATCACCCTTAATTCTATCTGGATAACTTAAAACCTTTTCTGTATTTACCACTGAATCAAGTAAACGTTCCAGTTCGTCATTTAAATAATTCATTGTAACGCTTTTAGATGTACTGCCAACTTTAAAGCAATTGCCACTATCTAAATCACGTCTTGGCGAATGTAAAACGCCCTCAATAACGATAAACTTCTTATTTAACCATTGGGTGACTTGAGGTAATTGCACACCCTGCGCTTTTGCAAAGTCGCTTTTACTTCCTTTGTAATTAACTTTTATATATTCCAGTAATGTCATAAAACCAACCGAGCAAATATTAGATAGCCTTATATTAGTATAGTGTTTTACTTTATGTAAAGCGTTTTACTATAATTAATTTAACAGGGGAATTTACTCAAGCATTGCAGTCAGATTTTTGTATAATCCACGTCGTAAATTGCTTGCATAGGTGTTGGCGGTTTACTGAGTAGAGTGCGGATTACAGCTGCGCTCTGCTCACTCCCCTAATGACACCCGAGCAATACGGCATATTTTGATGCATTTATAATGAGCCAAGCCACTTCTGTTAAGTTTTTCTTTTCTTTTTTATCTTTTTGAGTAATATATTTGTAAATTTGCGTAATTAGAGCGTTATTTTGCATAGTAATAGCCAGACATTAAAAAAAGCGGCAACTGTTAAAATTAAGATTAATGACGATGAAATTGCAAAGTATGCGCTGCAAAAGCATGTGAAAGTGCTTAAAGATAGTGAAGTGCCGCAACTTTATTATCGTTTTTCTAACTGTCGTGAGGCCGGTACGTTCTCTGCTGTTTTTCGTATACCTGGCTTTAAAAATTCTAAATGGTTTCGCATTGGTCAGCGCGGTGATGTTGCACCAGGTAAAGCGAGAACCCTTGCAAGAAGAATGGTACAAGAAAAGTGCTATCGCTCTGACGTTGATATTGTTAAAGCTGCTCAATATGGAAAAATCACGAATGTATCGCAATTATTAGCGTGGTACGGCGAGTATGTGAAAGGTGAACAAATAACCGTTGATCGCGCAAATCAAATTAATAGTAATATCACTAAATATCTCTCACCCTATTTTAATGAAAGAAAAATTTTAAGTCTTAGCTTGCTAGTTGTTAAAGAGTTTACGCGAGAACTGGCTACTAAATTAAAAATATCATCTGCACGAAAAGTGCTTGGCGTGTTGCTTACTGCATTAAAAGAGGCAAGCCGTCTTAAACTAATTAAAGTAAATCCTTGTATTAATTTCACTTCAAATTCTTTTTATAAAAAATCTGAAACCGAGCGTTCTGGTCGTGCGGGTCGTTTAACTATGGATGAAATGCCTTATATTTTTAAGCGCTTGCATGAACACCCACATGCTAAAACGATTGCTTTAGTGCAGCTTACTTTTTTAACTTTTGGCCGTATTGGGGAATATTCTCAATCAAAATGGTCTGATTGGGATCAACTCAATGGCACTTTAAAAGTTAAAGCAAAAGGCGGGAAAGATCACTTTATATATACCAATCCAATTATTGATGAAGTTTTAACTCAGTTAAAGCGAGCGCATAAACGTCAGGGTGTTGAAAGCGCGTATCTATTCCCAAGCCGAGAAGATCCTAATAAGTCTATCCATCCTAATTCAGCAAGTCAGGTTTTAAAGCGATTTTCTAAAACAAATTGGTCAGCACATGACGTTCGTAAGTTTGCTAACACTTGGACACAAGAAAACAATGTGAATTATATCGTTGGTCAATGGCTTTTAGCGCACAAAATGAAAGATTTAGACCGCACATATATTCAAACTGATGGTCGTGATTCATGTACCAGAGCTTTGCATAATTGGGCAAGCGTCATGCTTGAGTTGGGTTTGTTGGACAGTGAAAAGGCTGTTAGCGCGGCATTAGCACGTAATCGTAAAGCTTTGCGCCAAAAGCTGCCGCACATTATGCGCAGTCATTAATTTGTCATAGTCACTGTAGGAATGTGACGTTTTTGCTTTTGACTAAAATCGGTTGCGGTTGATTTATGCAGTAAAGCAAACAAAAAGCAAAATCCTTATTTGTTCGATAAATGCCGTAATACTTTGAAAATTTCAGGAGTGAAAACACTAATATTGCTATGTCACATTCCACTCTCAAATTCACGTTCGAGTTTTGTTTTAGGTTTTTGATTTTAAAGGCGCGTTTTTGTCGAGTGTTAGCGCGTAGTGTTAGCACGAAATTATGCACAGTTATGCGTAAAAAAGTTTTGTTCAATTGTCTGTCGCACACTGCGACTTGTTTATGCAGTAAATAAAGGAAAGTTAAAGTTATGTTTAAAGATTATCAAAGTAAGCCAACTGTTCGTAATGCATGTGTCATTTTACCAGAGGGTTTACTTGAAAAAGTATCTGGTGAATCTAATTGGTTTTATCAGTTAGGTGATCAGAAGGTAAATTTCAAAGCACATCAAACACCAGTGCCAGGTGATTATATTTGTTACTTAAATGAAGATGATATTTATCATGTTGATGCTGAAACGTTTGCTGAAAGGAATGTGATAGATAGTGCAAATCCTATTGAGCAAATGATTTTGGATAAAGGTTTAACTGCACCAAGAGTGACACCAGAACAAATTAATACATTAATGAACAATGTTACTTATCATACGTATGTTGTGCCAAACACCACAACAACGGTTGCTGTTGCAATATTATTGTTCGCTGATGGTAGTAAGTTCACTTTAGCTAATGAATATAGTGCATGTGCTTCAATTGAGAACTTTGATGAGGAAGTAGGGGCAAAGATTGCAATTGAGAACGCAGAACTTGAAGCTAAAAATCAATTATGGTTACTGGAGGGTTATAACCTTAAAAAAGCGTTAGTTAATAATACATGTTATCAACCGGCATTAACGCCTGGTTGTTTTGGTTGGGCCGTTGAACAAGCAAAGCAAGGTAAGCGTATTGCACGAACTGGTTGGAATGGTGCTGATATGTTTGCGTATATTGTTAGTGCTGGGCAATATCCTGCAAAAATGGAGGCGATTAAAGATGTGTTTGAAAATGATGTTGTGCCTTATCGTGATTACTGGGCTTTGAAAACTGCACAAAACGATGTAGCAACATGGACTCCAAGCGGTTCAGATACACTAGCCGAAGATTGGATTGTAGTTGAGTAAGGGGGGTTAATGAATATTTACAGTATGATTGCAGTAATTTTCGCTGCTATGCTAATTTCTGGTGCAATCAAAGATAGTTACTCCCCTAAAAATAAATACAGACAACAATATCAAGATGAACTAATACCTAGTTATGTTTGCTCAGCTAAAAAGAAACATGGTGAACGTATGCGTATTTATGATGTTGTAAGAGAACACGGTAACATTATGGTTAAGTATAAAACTAAAACACAATGGTTTTATGCCACTGCATTTATTGATTTTAAGTGTGACCCGTCACAAAGTTAAATAAACTTAAATACAACCCAATAAAAAAGCCCGATCACATTAAGTGTTCGGGCTTTTTGTTTCATGGATTAAACAAGGGAAGTGATTAGCTAATGTAAATCACCTGGTTAAGTGTTTTACATTAACTAACTAGGTTAGTTAACGGGCAGCCCCCAATTTTGTGCTATTTGCTCTGCTGCCATGAGCGAATTTGGTAAGTCCTGTTACACACCGACAAAGGTTAAAATCAAGTAAGTGAATGATTTAATGTGTAACAAGACTGAACGCAGGACATCACACCCGCTAACTTAAAAACTGGTTGGTAATTAAGGTGCGCGAATAATTACGCAAATTTATAGTTATTGCAAGCTTTTGGCGTATTAATTGTTTTTAATGTGACAAAGGGGATAAAAAACGGCTATCAAAGTGATAACCGTTATTTGGTTGGGAGATTGTGTGTTGCAGGTTTATGTGTCGCTTTAAACTGTGAACGATTCTATGCGTTCTATTATTGTTATATCGTTTAAATCTTTTAAAATCTCTTGATTCATATTGGTCGATAACTCAAAACCACTTGGCTTTTGTGTGATTTGGCGCACGATTCTTTTATCGTTATGACGTAATACATACCAGCCAGTGCCGGTGAATTCACTTGTTAACTGGCTTGTGTATTGTGCATTACTGGCATCTATATATACACTGTCATTCACTGGTTTACTTAGTTGTCGAGTGTACTCTCCTTGCTCTTGTATCCCCATTATCGACATGCTTGGTAAGCCAAGTTCTTGTGCAATCCACATTAAATAGTCTAAATCAATAGCTGCTGTGTTGCGATCTATCCAACTAGTAACAGCGGTATAGCTGTATGTCGTTAATTCTGCCGGCTTATGTTTGTTATACCAATTTAGAAATTCAGTTCTGCGGCCATCAAACTGAATGTCCATTATTGTTATTAGATTACTAGTTGTCAGTTCACGGCGTTGTTTTGCTGTCATGTTTTCTGTGCTGTACTCTAGATCGTCTGCTTTTATTACAATTTGCGTCATCTTCATAGTTGTTACCCATCCATCCGTCGTCTTCTTATATTCTATGTTTTATCGAATATAAAACAACCTCGCAACACAAAATACTTGCCACTATTTAACGCTGATTTGTAACTTTTTTTATATTTATTGAGAAATACTTAAACAAAAGTTGTAAAAAATTATAAAAATGCGTAATAATTACACGCACATTCATTGTTATTAATATTAAAACGGACGGCGTTATGATTATTATTGGTTTAGTTGCAAATTCTGAGGCATCACAAAAGGCAATTATTAAAGAGATTAAGCAACAGCTTCAACTTAAAAACAGAGTTGTATCTGAGTTAGATTTAAAGTCACTTCGAGATAAAACGAATGGCACGGCTGAAACAATGAAGCTTGTTAATCAAATGCATTTATCACCTTGGGTCAATGATGAAGTATTAATATTATTGAATGTTGACCGCACACCCGAAGTGCTGTGGATTGAAAAATACGGTGGTCAGTTATGGTTTGCTGAAATGACCGACCAAATTGCATTTGGTAAAAACGATAGATTTGTAACTGCCAGTAACCCCGCATTAATGGGTAAAGCGTTTATAAAAGTACAGCAAGCATTTGATGAATTAGAGTTACGTTATTTTAAAAAGAGAGAAGCTTATCGCCATAGTGCTGAAATCGGCTCGTTTAAAGAACAAATAAGCAGAGGTCGAAAACGCTCAAGTAGCATTAATGCTATAACGAGATAGCAAATGATTGATGCCGGTTTAAATTCGTTAATTGAGCGCTGGGCGCAATGGTCAAGTAAAGGTCGTACGTTAGCTTCATCTAATTCTATATTAGCCAGCTTGATGAATAGTCAATCAGGTGGCGGTAAAGGTTTATGTGATGATAGCGAACAATTGATTGACGATATTATTACTGCACTGGCTAAGTCAGAACGAAAAAAACATCAACAATGGGCGCAACTGATCATATTGCATTACAGTGTTTTGCCCTCTTGCCTTAATTTAAATAACAAACAAAAAGCGTATCAACTCAATTGTACTGAGACTACTTATTACAATCGTCTTAAAGCTGCGCATTGTTATATTTCACACGAGTATTACAAATGAATCAAGTTAACGTAAATACCAATCCATCAGAATCATTAATATTTGACGCTGATGAAATAGTGCAGTGCATTAAAACCCGAGAGCTAGGCAAAGTAATTGGTTACGATTGCCGTATTCACTCATACAAAATTAAAACATTTGAAGTGAAAGACAATGGTAAGTCTAAAGTAATCTATCGTAAAGCCAATGAGATACGCCATGCCACTTTAGATAAAGCCATGAACAATGAGTTTAAAAAGCTAAAATCTTTATTACTGGCTAAAAGTGCAAAGGGTTTTGTGACCCGTCACAAACGGTCTTTTTTATATGCTGCTATATATTGTGCTGCATGTTGTTTAGTTGCCTATTTCTATGCTAGCAGTATCAGTTAATTTTAAATAAAGTGACCTTTATCGAGCCTACCCTAAGCGCCAGCTATAACGCTATTGATGTATTAGCACGGGTATTCGTAAAGTTTACTAGTGTCACTAATCCATAAAATACGGCTATTTTTTTTTAAAGTTGAGCGTATATTTGTTCCCACAGTGACGTTATTGCGTCAACAACATAATCCGTCCAAATCCTGCATGAGTCCTCAGCTAATGCGGGATTTTTTTATTCCTTTTTTTCTTGGTGCTTATGGATAATCAAAACCTTATTGCTTTGTTTGGTGTGCTGGTCACGATTGCAGTGGCATTTGTGGCAGGTCAAAGAATGAACCGCCAAGAAGATAAAACAGATAGTGCCGCAGATCGCGAAAAACTTTGGACAAAAGTAAACGCACTAGATGAAAAATTTAATTCATTTAAAACCTATGCTGCTGGTAACTATGTTCAGCAAGCAAAATTTAGCCAAGAACTAAAAGATTTAAAAACAGAAATCAAAGAAGACTTTAAAGAGCAAGAGGGCCGCCAAAAACAATTGTTTGATGAAATGAAAAGCTACATATCACAACTGTTTAAAAATAAAGAGGCATAACATGTACTACGGTTTAACCTCGATTGCCCAGGCATTCGATTTAGCACATGCGGTGTGTGATGTATTGGGTTATGGCAGCAATGGTAATGCACATTTATTGTTATTAGAGATTGCAGCTACCGAAACTAACTTAGGTTTATATCGTGACCCAACCAATTTAGCCGGTATGGGCTTGCATCAATTTGATAAAAAGCCCTTTGAATATATAAAGCAAACAGCCCGCAGCAAACATAAAAAATTAATTCTAAAACACTTTGGTATTGAAGTAGATAGAGTGCAGTGGTTTGAACTGCAACATAATCCCTTGTTGTCGTTTATTTGGTGTCGATTGTTTTGGTTAAAACGTGAAGAACTGATCCCCGCAACACTTAAACAACGAGCCGCACTTTGGAAGTTACTTTATAACTCAGTTAAAGGCGCTGGTCATGTTGATCACTACATCAAAAAGTCACAGGAATACGTTAATGAAAAAGTTATTAATAAGCGCTGCCATCATTGCAACAAGTCTCAGTTTAGCCGGTTGTGAAACCACCGTAATTAATAAGGCCAATACCGCCGGTATCGTAATGGCTAAAGGCATTAAGTTATATTGTAAAGCACCAGAGCTAAGCCGATCTATTATTCGTGATGTCACCAATCAACATGCAGCTGGTCATACTATCAAAGTGCATTGTGCAGGTGATTTATGAAACCGAAAAATCGTGTGTTGTTGGCGCATGGCTTCAATGTCAGGGACGGTGGCGCTAATACCTTAGATAAGCTGATACCACATTTAAAACGCCCTAATACCAAAATCAAACAAGCTGATTATGGTCACTTATCTTTAGCGGGTGTGGCTTATTTTAATGATAACTTAGCGGCTATGCTCAATGGTTTATCAGAGCCAAACGATATTGGCATAGGTCATTCTAATGGTTGTTCAGTATTGGCGATGGCTGCCAATTTAGGTGCGCCATTTAAGCAACTGCATTTAATTAACCCTGCACTTAAAAGTAATTTTAAGTTTCCCAGCCATCTTAAAAAGATATTTGTATATCACTCAAAAGGTGATTTACCGGTAAAGCTGTCAACTTGGTTGCGTTACATTCCGCCCTTTAAAAATAATAAAGACTTTATTTGGGGGCAAATGGGCGCAACTGGTTACACAGGCAATGACCCAAGAGTAATTAATATAGATTTATCTAGCCTGTATTTAAGTCATAGCGGTGGCTTTGATAACCAAAACGCCCCGCAACTAGCTGCAATAATCAGAGACAAAATTAAAAGAGCCTAAAATGAAATCATTGTTTAAGTTAAAAAAGTTTAAAAAGCTCAATCGCTTACTGCCAAAAAAACTTAAACAACGCTACATGATAAAGCTAGACCCAGTGCAAGCGAGTCATTATGAGCTTTTAAAGCCTATTAATTTAGTTGCGGGGAATGTTGTTAGGTTTAAGTTTGTTGCGCCTACAGGAGTATACTCCGGAATTACAAGTGTATTTTTATCGCCTAAAGATGGCTCTGGGACTCCTGCTTTATTGCATTTTAAAAATGATTTATTTCAGACTAATAACTGTAGCGCTACTATCAATGGTGTTGAAATCATTTCAGGTGTTACAAAATACCCTACTGACGGTAAATCTTATGTAATAGAGTTAACAATTTTAAGTCCACTTGAAATTACATATATAGGTCGATACAAAGGCTCGATATATTATTGTGACTTTATATTTTACGATATTGAATTTATAAAAATTGGCGTGACTGAAACATACGAACTTGGCAATAAAACAGCTAATTATGAGCTACCTAAAGAGAATGTTTACGGACTTGAATTAGTTAAAAATGGCAACTATGAGGCTGGCTCAACTAATTGGCATGTCACTTTGCCAGTTACGCCAACATGGAGTGATGGAGAGGTTAGGCTAGAGCAAGCCGATACGTATTCTACTATAGCTCAAGATATTAATGTAATAGCAGGTGAGCCAGTAGAGATTGTAGGTTTTATAAAAGATACAGGAACAGCTAGAGGGTATCTGCAAGTTAGAGATTTAGATAATGGTTCGAATATCATTTGGCAAGGTAACTTAGAGGGCTTAAATAAAGGCTCATTTAAGCCTGTAGGTAGTCGTTTATCTTTACGCATGCATGGCGGTAATGCTGTTGGCTATGCAGTTTTTGGCGCTGTCAGCATCAAGCAAGTATCAAACGCAATCCAATACATCAACATCCCCGAAAATCTACGCGAGTTAATGGCGTATAGCGATAAAGATAAGAGTTGGTTGTCTGTCATAAATTACTTTGAGCCTCCTAGTGTGGCTGCTTCTTGGACTGACAACTTAGATGGGAGTTACTCTAAAAATGCAAACACTTGGGGGGCGCTTTCAGGTAGATGGGGAGGTCAACTTGTACCCGCAGGTAACTATAGAGTCACTGTTACTACTGACACTACGAGCATGTTGCTTTACACAAGGGATGCAACGGATACCTACAACCAACAAAGAAGTCTTGAGTCAGGTTTTAATGAATTTAGTACATTTGTACCTCTAAGGAACTTATGGTTTGATTCTGATGTTGATGCGGGTTCGACTGTTAAAAATATTGTTTTTCAACGTGAGATAAAGGAGGCATAACCATGTATCACATAATGCACACAGATTATGCCCAACTGTTACTAGCAGCTAACCCAGACGCACCTTTGTACGATGGTAAGTTTTATTTATCTGGTACGTTTCCACATGGGTTTGAGGGTGAAATTGTAAAGCTTTACGAGCAAGGTTTTAATTCAACAAACGACTCAGAGCAAACAGGTTTAACAACAACACAGTTAGTTGCAATAATCGACCAAATGCGAACTGAAACGCCAACGGGGCGATTGTTAGTATTATCAGAGGCGCAGGGGCAATGGTTACACAAAAATCACCCTGCTTTTATGCCTAAACAATCACAGTCAGAAACAGCATAGCTAACAACACACTATAAAAACACAGCCCGCACTTAGCGGGTTTTTTTATGCCTGTTTATTTACAACAGCTAATCACTAGGAATTCGTTATGTCAGACAATCGCATTATTGATGCCAGCAGCACCCCAGTACAAAGTCTGGTTCACGGTGATAATAAAAAAATCATTGAGTATATAAACAAAGGCGCAAAAATAGAGCTAGTGCATGTTCATGCCGATTTAGAGGTGGCAACAGAGCTAAGCCCAGAGACAGAGCAACATCAACTAGCACGAGGCAGTTTATTGCGTATCACCGCAACAGGTGTGCAAAAAGTCTCTATAAAAACCATAGAGGGCTAATACATGGCTGATAAAAATAATAAGTCAGAACCCAATTGGCCGCTAATAAAAGCAGAATATCAAGCCGGTACAAAAGTAAGTGAACTGGCTAAAAAGCACAATATCAAAGCGCCTACTATTTATAGCCGTATTAGCCGTGCCGAAAAATCGGGCGAACCTTGGGGCAAACCTTTAAAAGATAAAGTAGCGCAACGTACCAAAGATATTTTAGCACTTACCCAAGTTGATGTATCAGCACAACAATCGGCTAAGTTAGGATTTACAGAGCAACAGCAAGCGATTGAATCAAGTGCCATAGCTAATGTTATGGTGATAGAAGAACACCGCACAGATATACGTGAAGCCAGAACCGCAGTAAATCTGTATAAAAACCTAGTAATGGAAAAGTTACAAAACCCAACGTTTACCGCAATCAGTAAAAATGGCGACCAATTTGAAGCGGAATATTCTATTGAAGACTTAGGAAAATCATTAGGGCACTTTACCAAAGCAGCCAATACAGTCATGCAACTGTCTCGCCAAGCACATGATCTTAATGATAAGCCAGATGAAGAACTGCAAGAATTCACTTATAGCATAGAATAATGAAATCAAAAAAGGCCATAAAGTACAAACGTACACCTACCGCTATCGCTTTTTTTGACTGCACGAACGACTATCAAGCCATACGTGGACCGGTGGGTTCAGGTAAGTCAGTACAATGCTTACAAAAGTTAATGTATATCAGTTGCGTTATACAGCAACCAGATGAAAACGGCATTCGTAAAACCCGTCATGCAGTGGTGCGTAATAGTTATCGGCAATTAGAAACAACCACAATCAAAACTTTTCAAGATTGGTTTCCACCATCATTAGCGCCCATGAAAGGTAAATCGCCAATCACCGCAGTAATGAAGCGTAAATTACCCGATGGCACAACCGTGCATATTGAATGGTTGTTTATGAGCCTTGATACCACGCTCGATATAGACAATCTAATGTCCCTAGAATTAACATCATGCTATTTCAACGAGAGTCAGTACCTACCTCTTGAAATTATAGAGGCGGGATATTCAAGAACAGGGCGTTACCCATCAACTAAAGATGGGCCAGGTGCAACATGGAATGGTGTGATAATGGACACCAATTCACCTGCACCTGATCACTGGTGGTACACGTTAGAACAAAAGATAAAACCAGCAGAGTGGACACACTTTATTCAGCCCCCTGCACTGATAGATATAACCAAAATTAAACCCCAGCAATATACCAGTTGGATGAAAAAATGTGTCGCTGATAAACATCTACATAAACGCGTATTAAAAAAGTTATTTATTGCCAATGAACATGCCGAAAACGTAGATAACTTAAAAAAACAAAACGATGCAAATGGTTATCGGTATTACTTTAAACAAATCACTGAGGCCAGCGACATAAACACAGTTCGCGCCAATATCTTAAACGAATACGCCATTGTCAGAGCAGGTAAGCCAGTGTACGAAAATTCATTTAGCCAAGATTGGCATATCTCTAAAGATAAACTCATACCGGTTAAAAACAGACCCATCTATGCGGGCCTCGATGGTAAACGTAACCCTGCATTTATTATTGCGCAAGAAATGGCAAACGGTCAGTTGCGTATTTTAAAAGAGATCATAGGCGAAAATATTGGTCTTAGGCTGTTTTTAAAAGAAATCGCTAAACCCATATTGCGCGAAATGGGCATTAAGCCTGGTCAAATACAAGGTTGGATAGATCCCTCCGGTGTAGCCCGAGATTCAACCGAAGATAACGACCTCGATATATTAACCGAACATGGTTTTACTCACTTTGAACTAGCGCCAGATAAGTCGAACAACATTAAACTGCGGCTTGAGTCAGTGCGCTATTTCTTAGGCAATACCGTGGGCTACGGACAGCCCATGTTATTACTTAATTCTGTAGATGTAACAGTATTAAATAAAGGCTTTATTACCGGCTATAAATATAAAAGATTACAAGTCAGTGGTGATGAACGCTACCAAGAAAAGCCAGACAAAGATAAACACTCACATCCACATGATGCCTTACAGTATTTATGTCAGGGCTTGCGGGGTGAGCCAGAACAAACCGAAACTTTACCAGGCAGTTATGCCGACTATACAACTAATTCAAACACCGGCTACTAGGGCATAACATGAATCGCTTAAAAGTATCGCAAGCAGTACAAAAACAATACCCACACTGGCAAGATACTGAGTACAACGAGCTAACTAAGTTAGACTTTTTTGCCCAACATCTAGAAACCCTATTAGCCGTTCAAATAGCAGCAAGGTCTATTATCGACCAAAGATTGATAGAAGATTTACAGCGCTTTAATGGCACATATACCGATGCAGAACTAAAAGATATGCAAGGTCGCTCAAAAGTATACATGAACCACCTACGCCAAAAGTGTAATGCCGGTGAAGCACAAATATCAGAAACCGCTATTCCCAGTTCAGGCAAGGCATGGGGCATATCAGCCACACCAATACCAGACTTAGACAAAGCACTGCAATCAGATAAAAAAGTAACAATAGATGGTCAGCCATTAGAAGTACAAAACGAGCAAGGCGAAACAGAACAAGTCACCGAAAAAGACTTAGCATCCAGAGAGCAGCAACAAGCTAAAGAAAAAGCCGCAGCAATGGAATTGTTGATTGAAGATCAACTTATCGAATGTAAAGCAGAATCACAATGGCGCAAAGTAATACAAGACGGATCACGTTTAGGCACAGGCATCGTGCGTTCGCCTATTAAAATAGATGCACCGCAGTACCAGTTTGGTAAAGGCAAAGATAATAAGTGGCAAAAGCAACGTATTATTAAACATACACTAGGGCTACGCCAAGTGCGACCTTGGGATTTTTACCCAGATATGACAGCCTCAACAACCGAAGATTCACGATTCTTTTTTGAGCGCGACTATACCACCAAAGCCGAATTACAACGCTGGGCAAACGATAGCGAAAACCCATTAATAAAAGCCAGTACCCGCCGTTTATTACAGCTTAATAAAGACGGTAACAAAACCCAGCACAATACCGAAATGCTCGACAATATACGGGCATTAGCGGGTATGCAAACATCAAGTGATGATGATAGATACGAAATATGGACATTTATAGGTCAAGTACCCGAAGCCGTAAAAGACGAGTTTTTAGCAGCCAGTGGTGCAGACGAACACCAACAAGAAATTGATGAATTAAAACAAATGCCCGATGTCGAAGTCACCTATTGTGGCGGCATTGTACTGAACATAGAGCCATTATTATTTGACCGTGAACAAGTACAACCTTACCAAGTTTGGAACTGGGAAGAAGACGACACCTGTATTTTTGGCAAAGGCGTTTTGCATTTAGGCGGTCATGCCCAAGATGTATATAACACCGCATGGCGCATGATGTTAGATAACAGCGCTATATCGGGTATACCTATGATAGCCATACGTGAGGGAATAGTTGAACCGTTCGATGGCAAATACGAAGTCAAAGCAGGTAAGCCGTGGCGCATTAAAAAGCTAAATGCGTCAATCAAAGAGGCATTCGAAACCTTTAATATAGAATCACGCCAAAACGAAAACGCCAATGTGATTGCCCTGGCAAAAGGCGCAATGGACGAGCTAACCGGTGTGCCAATGTTGCAACAAGGTGAGCAAGGACCAGCATCACAAACATTAGGCGGTATGTCTATGTTAATGAATGCTGCCAATACCGTGCGCAGAAACCAAGTGATGGATTGGGATCACAATATGATAAAGCCCATTATCACCGGCTTTTATCATTACAACATGGCAGAGCATGACGATGATAATGTTAAAGGCGATTACAATGTAAATGCCAAAGGCGTATCTGCATTATTAGTACGCGAAGTACAAAGTCAAAACATAATCAACATGCTGAATATGGCATCCACTAATCCAGCACTCATGCCAGTAGTACAAATAAAAGCAATTCAATGGTTACGTGAATGGTGTCAAATCAATGCAATGGACGACAGCCTAATTCCAACTGATGACGAAATAAAGCAACTGCAAGAGTCACAACAGCCAAAAGAAGATGAACAAGGCGAGGGTCAAGGCCAAGATAATGAACTACAAGCCAAATCCCAATTGCTGCAACTTGAATACAGTTTAAAAAATCAATTAGCTGAAAAAGATCAAGTTAATAAACGTGAAATTGAACTGATAAAACAGCAAACCGAATTAAATAAACTGCAAACAACAGGTCAAATTAAAGAGGCTGAATTTAACCAGCGTATGAAAGAGTTAGAATTTAGACTTGAACGCGAGGCAACCTTAAAACTCAATCTTGAAACCGTGCAAACCAATCGTTTTAATGCCGAACTTGCTTTAAAACAAACCCAAGGCGAAAGAGCAAATATAGGTTTGGAGTCAGCTTAATGAATGTCAGTAAACAAACCCTTATAAAATACATCGAATCTGAGCAAAAAACACTAGCCGAAAACATTTTAGAAACCAATGTAGAACAACGTGATTCAGATTTAATGCGCGGGCAACATCTCGCCCTAGAAGAACTTAAAAAAAAACTTGATAATTTAGAACGCCAAGATTGAAATTATTAAGTTTTAAATATCAGTTTTAATGTAACAAATAAACAATTTCCCTGGGCCTAACAGCCAAGCTGTTACGCCTTTTTTAGCCGCCTTAGTGTTTTGCACTTAGGCGGTTTTTTTATGCCCGCGCAAAAGTTTGCCCGTGCTTAATACAAGGTACAACCCAATGACCAATCCAGTAACCGACCCTGAACACACACATTTACAAGCAGCAGGACTAGACCTACAAAGTAGCTCAGAGCTAACGCTTGAACAAATGTACAACGCTGAATACAGCTTAGATGATCCCGCAACACTTGATACTGCATTGCAAACAGGCTCAAGCGCCGAATTATCCAGTGAACAGCACAGTGACCAAGGCGGCTTAGGTAACGACACCGATACACTTGCCGATGAAACGCCCAGCGCCGTACACGCTGAGCAATCAACTGCAACAACTGACTGGGAGCAAATTGCCAAAGACAATCTGCATAAATTCCAATCGTCACAAGGGCGAGTAAGTGCCTTACAAACCAAAGTGACCAAGTTAGAGCAAAGTGCGCCACAAGCTTATGTGCCGCCAACGCAAAGTGACGATACCAAAGAACTTCTGGAAGAAATGCCTGAATTGCAAAGCCAATTCAGTGCGCAAAATGCCGCACTGCAAGGCCAGCACGAAACCAGCTTAAACATACATAATCAGCTAACCGAAGATGCGCAATATCACTTAGAGCAAGAGCAAGCAAATCAGCAATCCCTATTCAAAAACACCGTAGCCAGTGTGCATGATGGATTTGAAACCACATGGAATAGTCCTGAGTTTGTGAGCTACTACCAAGGTTTAGATGATTTTTCAAAGCAACGTGCTATGTCAGCCAATCCCGCAGATGTCATTCAGACATTAAACAACTTCAAGGCACAAACCGCCGCCCCTAAACCACACATCCGAAAGCCAGCAGGAAAGCCCAATTCAAGTGGAGCTTATCCCGCACAGGCGCAAGAAGGTGCATTTGATTTAGAAGCGGAAATGAATAAAGAATACAGCTAATTTTTAGGAGAGTGCCATGTCAGCACCAACAATGAATAAATACGGTCAAATTGACCAGACAGTCGGTTTTCAAGCAGAAAAAACATATCTTAAACATGCCATGAACAAAGAAGTTTTGGGCAAGTTTGGTGTGCCAGCGTTTTTATCTAAAAAGTCAGGTAATCAAATTCACTGGCAGCGTAAAAAGTCATTAGCGCCTATTCGTGTCGCTTTAGTAGAGGGCCAAGCACCTAGCGGTACGGTTTTCCAATATGAAAAAGTGATAGCAGAAATTAAGCAGTTTGGTGCGTGGATGCCTATTACTGACCAAGTGGTAGATTTGCATGAAAATAATGTCACAAAAGACATGATCGAATCGCAAGGTGAGCAAGCCGGTATTACCGCAGAAATGGTAATGTGGGATGTGATCACTAATGGTACATCTGTGACGTATGCAGGTGGTAAAACACAACGTGTAGATGTGGTTGATACCTTAGATGCCTCTATGATCCGCCATGCACAAAAAATGCTACGCCGCATGAAAGGCACTAAGTTTACTCAAGTCGCAAAATCAACACCGCAATACGGTACAAAGTCAGTTGAATCGGCATATATCGCAGTATGTCATACCGATTGTGAAGATATATTACGTGCATTACCTGGCTTTAAATTGGTTGCCGATTACGGCACAGGTAAAACAGTGTGTGATGACGAGTTTGGTCAATTTGAACAAACGCGCATTGTAACTTCACCAGAGTTCGATTCCATTTTAGATGCCGGTGGTGTCACAGGTGCTACAGGCATGGAGTCAAATGGTGGTGCAAATGTAAACATCTACCAAATGATTGTTTTGGCTAAAGAATCATTTGGTCATATTGCAGTACGTGGCGAAAAATTCCCGTTAGGTGGGCCAATTAAACCAATTGTACGCCAGCCTGGTAATGCAACGCCGGGTGATGAATTAGGCCAAACAGGTTCTATTGCATGGAAAATGTACTTTAATGCAAAAATATTAAATGACACTTGGTTAGAGCGCTTAGAGTTCACAGTACCAGCTTAATTAAACATTCACTAAATTAATAAAAATATAACCCTGCTAATGCGCAGGGTTTTTTTATGGGAAAATAAAATGTCACAATTTCAAAATTCGCAATCAATCGCAAAAGAAAAAACAAAAGCCCCGTTATTTAAAGAATTAAAAGATGTGTACGGCATAGATTTGCCTGAACGCACAACACTCGATGAACTGAAAGTTAAACTCGCTGAGCAGTTAGGTATTCCCGTAGCTGATGTATCAAAATCAATCGTGGAATCAGGTGGCAATGCATTAAGTCAAGCTAATAGCCAAAGTGATACTTTCGAAAACAAACAAGAGCAGCCAATAGGCTATATCTGTATTATTCCAAAAGGTACAGACCTAGAGGGACAGTCAGATGTTAATGCCCGTAATGGTAAGCATGGTTCTTGGTCAGTAAAGCGCGATACGCGCGTGGGTTTACCTATGGCTGCAATTTATGCCATTGAAGCGCCTAAAAACATAGAGCGTAAAAAAGACGAGCAAGGTAATTTAACAAACGAAATTACAAGAACGCCTCGCTTTCAGATCAGCCGATTAGTGCCTATTTATGAACGCCAAAAAAATAGAATTGGTACAGAATTTAGTGAACGTGAATTAGCAGCGTTAAGCCAATAATGATCACCGGTAACTTCTTAGAACTGTGTCAGCTAACATTAGCAAAAGTGCAGTTCTCCGGTTCTGGGCCAGGCTCAGTATTAAACCAGAACGGTGAAGCAAAACAAGTAGTAGAGTCAGTGCAAGCCGCATGGTTAGCCATTCAAGATGAGCAAAAATATTGGGCGTTTTTAAAAGACGAGCAACAAAGCCTAACCGTTGTAGGGCGTAAAAATTACATGCCCGCCGATTTAAATGCACCCGAACTCAAAGGCATAGATAAACTGTTTTGTGAGCAAACCCCACTCACTTATTTATCGCCTGTAGAGTTTAAAGACCGATTTAGATTTGGTACTGAGCAAGGTCAGCCGCGCTATGTTACCCAAGATTTAATTGGTGGTGTAAGCAAAGTAGTGTTATATCCGATACCCGATCAGGCGTATAACCTGCATTTAGAATACAAAAAAAAGCCCCAGTTTTTTATCAACAATGAAGACGTACCCAACATCGACCTACGCCACCGCTGGGCCATTGTATACATGGCCGCACTTGATTTAGCACAACAACAAGAAGATGGCGCATTGTATCAACATATGACACAAAAATATGCAGAGGCATTGCAAAACATGCACTCACAATATCTGCCCTCTTGGGACTTTGCCCACCAATAAATAAAAAGGGGTCGGAGTCAATTAAATTAATTAACTCCGACCCCTTTTAGTTTTTCATCTGTTAATAATCGTTAGGTAAAGCCATGCAGCCCATAAAAACAAACCCAAAAAAAGCGCATACCGTGCGGTTAAGTGGTGGCTTAAATCAAGTCGCTACTAGCCTAGAAATGCCCGACGGTAATTGTGTGCAACTGCTTAACTACGAAATAAATCAATTAGGTGATTATCAATCAGTTACCGGTTTTGAGCGATTTGACGGACAAGCCGCACCCTCGAGTGCCATACCGCCAAACGGCCCTTATGTTGATGATGCAGTAGAACTCGCTGATGTATTAGTCGAACGTGAAAGACTTAGAGCCTTAATACAGCCCGTACCAGGTAGCGGTAAAGTGTTAGGTGGTTTCATGTTGCTAGGCATTAAATATGCTTTTAGAAACACCGCAGACGGGGCTAACTGTGCGTTATATCGTGCCACCAATTCAGGTTGGCAATTAGTAGTTACCCCAAGCTTATTACCAGATGGCAGCTATAAATTTAGGGCTTTACGTTGGGTAAGTCGTGGGCGAGTACCCGAAATAATAGGCGTAGACGGTAAAAATAAAGCCTTTGTATTTGATGGCACAGCATTTACCCAAATTACAAATGCGGGTATGGGCGCAAATGATACCCCTATATCAGTTGAAATATTGCCAAGTGAATTAGTATTAATGGGCTATCCCAATGGTTCATTGCAATATACCCCAAAACTAGATTGGGCTGCACCAGCCGGACAAGGCGAACTTGCCACCGCCAGCGATATACTCGAAATAGATGCCCAGCCAAATGATGTGACAGCCATCTTTTGTAGAAACCGGACATACTTATTATATGGCCGAGGCGATCAAGACCCAAACTGGCGCTTAACCGATTTATCAAAAGATACTGGTATCGTACCAAACACAGTGCAAACCATAGGCGATAGCGTTTACGTAGATGATCGCGGCATTACTCGCCTTAGTAGAGTGCAAGAATTTGGTAATTTTGACATGAGCAGTTTCAGCCAACTAGTTGATCCTTTGCTTGGTAAATATCGAAAACGCATTGTTGCCAGTACCGTAGTACGTGAAAAAAACCAATACCGTTTATTTTTTGATGATGGCACAGGGTTGATTGCTTCATTTTCAGGTGCAAACTTATTAGGCTTTAGCCAGTTCGACTTTTATAAAAACGTCAGTTGCACTTGGAACGCAGAAGATAACACAGGCGCAGAGCAAGTATTTTTTGGTGATGATAAAGGTTATGTCTATCAAATGGAGCGCGGCACAAGTTTTGACGGTAATGCCATAGTCACAGTAATGCGCCCAGCGTTTACCCCTTGTAAACTTAACGCCATACGCAAAAAGTTTGTAAAGTTAGAAATTGAAGCCAAAGTCGTATCCGAAACAAAACTATTAGTTGTTCCCGACTTTGACCATTCAGCACCCACAATTGCAGAGCATAGCAACTTAAATATAAAAGCAATCGGTGGTGGTGGTTATTGGGGGCAAGCATTATTTGACGATGTGTATTGGTCAGCAGCCAGTTTATTTAATGCACCGCTTACCATATCAGGGCGCGGTACAGAAATAAGCGCGTTTATACGTACCGAATCATTACATGCTGGGCCACATATTATATCAGCAGTGATATATCACTTTGCCCGCTTAGGCTGGCGCAAATAAAAAAGGGGTCGGAGTACATTAATTAAATGTACTCCGACCCCTTTTTTTTGTTTTCATAAATAGGAGGCGTTAATGTCTAAATGGTTACATCAAAATGCGTTTCAGCCTGGTACTTTGGTACGGGCTGATTCCATGAATTTAAAGCTTGATGGTATCGCCTCAAGCTTTGCTGAAATTTACAATTGGTACGATACCAATTTATTAAAAATGCCCACAGGGTTTAGTGGCAGTAATCAGTTACCTAATAAAACCTATGCTAATAGCTTGATTATGTTTAATGCCCAAGGCGCGTTAGATTTTTATGATTTAACAGCCTTTGATACCAAAATTCAAAACGCCATTACTACCACAGCTAACAGTGCCAGCGCAGCCGCAACCAGTGAAAGCAACGCCCAAGGCAGTGCTAACTTTGCCGCTACTAGTAAAAGTGACGCAGCAACCAGTGCCAGTGAAGCATTAAGCAGTAAAAACGCCAGCGCTGATACCTTAGCCTTGTTGCAAAAATATGTGAGCTATCCAGAAGATCAAATCATACCAGGCACAAGCGATTACTCATTAGTACATTGGAAGAAAAAAGCAGAATCTTATTCAGGCAGTGGCATTACTGATGCAATGGCCCAAGCAAAAGATGCCGAGTTACTTGCCCTTGCAGCCATATAAAGCCGCCATATAAAAAGCAGGAATATAAATGAATACCACAAATTTAGAAACCCAGTTAGCCGCTAAAATAGCGGCACTCACTGGCAGCGAAACCCCACAAGGTTTAATGCTATTAAAAAAGGCGTGTGATAATACTAAGGTAGATACCACCGCCCTCGATGCCGCAATACAAGTGCATATAGATGCACTCAATAATTCAAGCAGTGATAAAGATTTGTTGGTTGCCAATCGTGCCGCGCTTAAAAATGGTGATTATTCAACTCCATTGATGTCTAATCGCAAGATGCCGGTATCTGTTGTTGATGCCGCTGCTTTGTGGATAAAAACAAGTCCAAATGTTAGGTCTAGCTCAACTGCTGCAACTTTTTTTAATGCGCTAGGTAAAGACACTGCAACGCAAGGTTATAAAGCTAAGTACGTGAATTTTCCAAACGATGCGCTAGAGCATGAAGTGATCAATTTACAAAATCAAGCGGGTGTTTTAACTCATGTATTTAGTCCTGCATATTATGGCGCTAATGTTGATGTAACAATTAAAGTTGTGCGTGATGATGAAGAATTTCTATTTACCGGTACATTAGTTGATCTAAGTGGATATTATCAAAGATTGATTGTCGGAGATTTTCCCCCTTATGATTCAGCATATACTAGTGATTCGGAGTCTATAGGGCGTGGTACTTACAGCGATTCTGGTTGGCGAAGCGATAACGAACTGCCTAATGTCCATATGCCCACACCAGCACAGACCGTGATTGAAACAAGTATTGGCATTCCATTTACTAAATCATTAATTGTGTCAATTTGGTCAAGCGTTGCAGTACCTAATAATGCGCATCATCAAAGTGCGGGTGTGGCTTACTCAACGTACATACCGCAGGAGTTTTAAATATGATTGTATTAGACAGAAATACTAATTTACCAATTGAACCCCAAAGGCAAGCTGTAGAGGGTGATTGGGTAGAGGTTCGCAGCGGGGAAGCAATAGATAGATTTGAATATCATCCCCTTGTTATTATTCCTGACTCCACCAAAATAAACGTTAAAATAACCAGCGCTATCGTCACCGATGCCGCTAACCCAACTGGTAAAGAACAAACCGATGACTATCGTATAAAAGTACAAAAAGGCGGTGAAACAACCTTTACTATTCAAATGCAAGATGAAAGCGGCACTGTACTGAGTCACATAGGTACAGCACAAACCCCTGAACATTTCGCACCACCAATCGAGGGATTGTTGGGTGCGCAAGGTCGTACAATAGGCGCTGATATTATTGCGGGTATCTGTACGTTAAAAATAATCTGGCCTAATGAGGGTGAGTGGAAAATCACCCAAGATGCACTCAATATGTATGTTGATACCAGAGTGATTGAATATTTGTTTTCAACATTAAATATCTCAGTGTATGAGCCAAGCTTGGCCTAGTTTCCTAGGTATTTATTAGGTATTAGTTAGGTATCGGTTAGGTATCACATAAATAATAAAACCCCGTCTAAAAGCGATGCTAAAAGTGTTTTGTTTTTAGCTTAATTTAGATACAATAATCAATCAGGTTTCCCCAAACCTTTGTGCGCTTTTGGAGCTTTGTATGCAACCGAATGTGCAGCAACCAAAACACGCAAGTCAGCAACAAAATAAACAGCCTCAAAACAAGTCAGCAATGGCCCAACCCCTATTTTTGCAAGCACCAGGCGAAAACAAAGCCGTTAACAAATCAGTTAAACCGATTACGGTTACTGCCAAGCAAACCCCTACTTTTGCGCCAACCCAATCAAAAGTGGCTAATGGTGTCGGCATGGCTGCACCTGGTACACCAAGTGGCCCACAAAACAAGCCAGCAAGCGAACCAGATAATACCAAATATACGGTATCTGAAAACCTCAATAGTGTATTAGATGAAAATAGCCCTTATTTACAAAAAGCCCGTGCCGAGGCCATAGAGCAAAAGCGCGCTATGGGTTTGCAAAACTCAACACTGGCTTTAGAGGCCGGTCAAGATGCAGCTATTAAAAATGCTTTAGCTATTGCTCAAGGTGATGCGCAAATTAATAGTAATTTTAAAATGCAGCAAAACGAGTTTGGTCAACAAAGTAAATTACAAACTGATAAGCAATCTTGGCAAAGTGGTGAAAGTGTTTTAAATCGTGACCACGATAAAACCATGCAAGACGATCAGCAAAGCTGGCAATCAGGTGAAAACACCTTAGACCGCACTCAAAAAGCAGAATTGCAATCATTACAGCAAAGCCATGAAAAAGGCATGTTAGATACGCAAGGCCAACAACGTCTTGCCGAGTTATCAGCAAAAGCCGGTTACGACAAAGAGCAACTTGATCAACAGCAAGACTTTACCAAAGAGCAAAGCGGTTTAGACAGAGCGCAACAAACTGAACTTGAAAAGTTACGTAATCAAAATAAATTGGGCGAAATTTCAGCCCAAGGTCAACAGCGTTTAACTGAGCTTGAAGCGCAAGCGGGTTATAACGATGCCCAGTTAGATAAACAACAAGACTTTACCAAAGATGAAAACCAATTAAACCGTGATCAACAAACTGAACTTGAAAAACTCCGTGCTGATACGCAGCGGGGCATTATAGATCAGCAAGGTCAACAGCGTTTACAAGAACTTGAAGCGCAAGCGGGTCATAATAAAGACCAACTTGATCAACAGCAAAATTGGCAAACAGATCAAAACAATCAAAACCGTGAACATGACCAAAGCATGCAAGATGGTCAACGAGATTGGCAGTCAAGCGAGCAGCAAAAAGAGCGCGACTTCACCCAGCTTCGTGACGAGAAAAACCGCCAAGCTGAATTCGATAAATTACAAACCAGCATTGAAGCCGATATAAACAAAACCGGTATGCAAATCAATGCCCAATATAAATCACAATATTACGACCAAGCCAGTCAATTAAAAGGCAGTTTTAATAATGTCATTCAAGCCATTTATAACAATCCTGAACTGACACCAGAACAACAACGTTCAGCCATTGCGCGCGAACGTAGCCAAATGCAAAACGATTTAGAAGATTTGTATATGAGTTGGTCACTTACCACTGATTTTGGCAATAACAATGCGAACAATGGTAATGCAGTTGATCCGGCTGTTGGGAGTGGTAATAACTCAGGCGGCGGTAACGATTCAGGTGGTGGTGGTGGTGGTGGTGGTGGTGGTGGTGGTGGTGGTGGTGGTGGTGGTGGTCGAGACCAAGAACACCGAGCAATAAATACCCTGAAATCACAACAACATACACAATATAAAAAACCGAGCATTGGTATGCCAGCCCCAGGAGGTAATGTCGATTTTACACCCCCTGATCAAAGCAATAAGCCAATCAGTAAGCACATCAACCCAATACGCAAACCGATGCCAATTGAAGACAACTTACAGAGGTTACGCAGATGATACGCCCAGCACTCCCCAACAAAAATGATATATCGCAGTTAATGGCATTGTGCAAAATGGCTAATGCCAGTGCGCCTAACTATCAATTGAAAATCAATAAGCGAAAAGTGCAGCATACCTTGTTAGCGGCAATGGCTGATCGCAAATCATTTTTATATGTCGCAGAAAAAGACGGTGCCATTATCGGCTTTATGCTTGCGCAAATAGACACGCTTTGGTGTAGCGATGACGAAAGCGCCACTGATTTAATGTTTTACGTTAAACCCAGCCAGCAATACAACACAGCTTTTGCAGCCAAAGCATTATTAACAACTTTTGATACCTGGTGGCGAAAGTTTCCTAAATGCCGTGAGGCCGTATTAGCAAACTCTAGTGGTCGCGGTGATAGCGACCAAACCAGCCGATTATATAGCGCGCTGGGTTATATCAGTGATGGTGCAATACATACCAAATTAAGGAAACACCTATGAGTAAACTTAAAAAGTTTGTCAAAAAAACATTGAAACCTTTTGGCATTGAAAAAAAGATACTTAAGCACGAAAAAAATATGTTTAAAAAAACCAACAAACCACTGAAAAAAGCCTGGGATAAAGGTTTGAAAGATGTAGTGAAATGGGTTGCGATTGCGGTAGCGGTGTATTTTACCGCCGGTGCTGCATTAGGGGCTATGGGGTCAATGGCTGCCGGTGGCTCATTTATGGCCGGTGCAAGTGCGGGGTTATCGAGTGCTTATGCTGGGATTGCCGGTGCGGGGTCGGCCTTAATGGGTGGGCAAATTGCCGTCGCAGGGTCAAGCTTAACCGGTGGTATCACCGGTGCGTATGCCGCTGGCGCAGGAACGGTAGCAGCTTCAACAGCTGTAGGCACAGTTGCCACAACAGCGGTAGGGCAAACAGCCGTACCAACCGTTGCTAATTCTGCCACTCTAGCCGAAACCGGTGCAGCCACCATGTCGGGTACTAGTACTGCAACCAGCACAGCAGCAATGAACACAGCTGGGTCAAATGCTCTAGCTAGTCAAGGCGGCACACTTGCCAGTTTAGAAACCGGTATTGCAGCAACGAATACCGCAGTGAATACCGCAGTTGTTAACGGTGGACTTACCGTGGGTGAGGTAGCCGCCGCAGGTATGACCACAGGTGAAATGATCCAAGCGGGTGGTTTAGCACTCAGTGCGTATGGGCAATATCAAAACTCCCAAGGTGCAGGGTCATACGAGCCTAATAATTATTATGGCATGGATAAAGACGGCAGCTTTGGCATGAACGAACCTGGTAATCAGCTTGGCATGTATAGCGCCATGACAGGCACAAAGCAATATGCAACGGGGAAAGGCCAAGGCATGGCAGAACCAGGCACACAAACCACAGTGAATAATCTAGACGATGTGATTGCACTTAAGCGTACTCACCCTGAACTTATCACTTATTCATAAGGCTAACACATGCAAGATATGACAAACCCAAATGAAAACCAGTCAGCAGCACAGCCGCATGGCATGAATGAACCAGGTGTTGAAAATGCCAGTCAGCAAGAGCAAGAGCAGTTAGACAAGTTTTTAGCCTTTGCCAATATGTCGCTGCATAGTGAGCAAACACAGCCGATGATCATAAAAGCATTACAAGGTGCTGAAAGTATTCCGGTCGGTGTCGGTCGGGTCATTGCGTTACTTGCCAAGCAGTTTGAAAACCAAACACAAACCCAGTTATCAGATGCGGTGCAAAGTGAAGTATTACCTGATTTATTAGAAGAAGTATTTGAAATGGTTGAAGCAGCAGGGTTAATGGATGCCTCAGAAATAAATGAGGAGACAATCGAAACCGCCACTAAAACCGTTGTTAAAAATTATACCAAGGCCAATATTGATAACGGCAGCATTAACGAGCAAAACATTAATCAAAAGCTTGATGATTTAAAAAGCACACCAGATGGACAAAAAGCCTGGCAACAAATGAAAGACCAAGAACAAGCCCAGCAGCCAGCAACAGAACAACCCGCGCCAGAGCAAGGAGCAGTCCATGAGTAGACGACAAGATAAGCGCCTTGCACAAGGTGTGTTATTCAGTGGCTTAGGGCAATTACTGGCGGCAACTGGTGGTTTAATTAATCAGTACAATCAACGTGAGGCTAATCAATTAAAGCAAGCCTCACTTGAGCGCTTACAAAAGCAAAGTTTTGAATATCAAAAGCAACGTGATACTAAAAACGATAGCTTTAAGCAACAACAGTTAACCAACCAACAGGCACAAACCGAGGCGAATAACAGCTTTAAACAGCAACAGTTAACCCAGCAAGGTGAGCAGCATAAAACCAGCCAAGCCAATACTAAAGCCATTGCAAATATGCAAAACGATACCGCACAAGATCGCCTTACTTTAACTGAGCAACAAGGTTTTATTAATGGTGTTAAAAATTCACTTAATCGCTTTGATAGTCAAATTGCCAACCTCCAAGAGCAAGTTGCAGCCAGTGAATTATCACCAGAGCAAGCCCAAAAAATGGCACAGCCTATCTTGGTTGAAAAAATGAAATTTAAAATGCAATTGGCTGATAACAACGCTGAACAGTTAGCCAATTCTGAACTGGCGTATTTAGTTGATGAAAGCCAAACATTAAAAACCCAATTAGCAAAAGCGGCAACCCCAGTTAATCCCGCCACACCAGAGAACCCAAATAATGCCCGTCAAACCATTGCCCAACAAATGAGTGCATTAGAAACCGAGCAAGCACAGCGCCCACCGGCGTTAAGCTTTGACGAGTTCAAATTAAGCCAAGGGGCAGAACAACAAGTTACCCAAGCTAAAGCACCCACAGGCGGCGGTTTGTTTGGCAATGGTGCAGCCAGTGATTTAGTGCCAATGGAAAAACAATATCAACTGTATCAGCAAGAGTATGCCAACGGTACAGACCGCTTTGCACAGCAACAGCAATCACTTAGCCAGTCTCAAAAAATAAATAACATTGCCAGCCTTAATCAAAAAGTAAAAGCCGGTACAGCTACGCAGCAAGACATCGCCTTATTGCAATCGTTAATGGGCAAATCAACCCAGTATTCCATGCCAATGCCAGGAGCTAATCTTTAATGAGTTTTAACCTACTAGCACAACAACAAGCGGCCAATTTATTTGCCAGCGCACCAGTACAACCACAAAGCGAACAAGGCATGCTTGGCGATTCAATAGATGCCTTACAAATGGGGGCATTTAGTGCCTCAGCCGGTTTATTTAATTTTTTAGGTGCTGATGGCATAGCCGATTCACTCAATGACATTAGCCAAGACCAAATAAATCAAATGAGTGACGATGGTCGTACATCAATGCAAAAGGAATTCATTGTTGAAGATGCCAACGGCAATATTGGTTTAGGCGAGGGCGTAACTGATTTAGGTGCATGGGTATTAAACCTTGCCAATGTAACAGGTCAATTTTTACCAACGGCGTTACCAGGTGGTGCAATTGCCAAAGGTGCAAGTACCGCATTTAAACTCGGTGCAAAAGCCAAAGCCCTTACCACCAGTGCCAGTATGGGTGCGTTAGGTGGGGGGGCGGCAACAGGTCAAGCAGGGTTACAAGCACAGCAGCTTATTGAAAACATGAGTGATGAAACCTTAGCGCAAAGCGACAAGTTTAAGCAGCACTTTACAGAACAAAGCCAACAAGCGCCAAACCTATCACCAGCTGAAATATTTGAAAAAGCCAAACATAGCTTAAAAGAGCAAATTGAATCTGAGGTAATGAGCGACCCTAAGCTATTAATTGCTAACTTTGCAGCCAGCGCCATAGGCGATCCGATTATTGCTAAAGGCTTAGGCAAAGCATTAGGTAAAAGCTTTAAATCTTCTGTAGCCAAAGGTTTTGCAGTAGAGGGATCAAGCGAATTTGCGCAAGGTGCAACCGAGGCATATACCGTTAAGCAACATGCACAAACGGTAGACAGCACCATTGACCCAACCCGAGGCGTAATAGCCAGTGGTTTAAATGAGGCATTAATTGGTGGTGCAATGGGTGGCACAATGGCTGCAATTGGTCATGGTGTTAATAAAAGAGCCGGTATGAATGAACCAGGCCAACCAGTAAAAGCCGCTCCAGTGGCTAAAACAGGTCATGCCTCCCTCGATGCCGCACAACAGCAAACCGCTGATATTGTGGCGCAAACCCAAGCTAATGCCCAAAGCCAAATAAATGCACAGCAACAGGCACAAGCTAATCAAAATGCAGCACAGAAAACCGCAGAGCAAACAGCACAGCAAGTTGATTTATCAGCCATTAAACCCTCAGTTGATAATGTGCGCCCCGATACCAGTGCCGCAGATGTAGACCAACAATTAAGCCAAGCAGTACAACAAGTAAATCAATGGCATGATAAAGACCGTGCCAAGGTACAAAAACAAAAAATAGCGCGTACCATTCCATTAAACTTAAAACAGCCGGTAGCCGCAGCAAGGGTTTTAAACTACGAACATACCCGAATTCTAGAAGATAACTTTAAAAAAGATAAAAACGAACACGCATTTAAACAAGGCTTGTTGGGGGTATTAAATACTAATAGCCATCAAGCGCCAGCACAGCAAAGCAGTTTTAATAGCCCACAAACATCGGCTATGAACATGGACAATATCGACCCTGAAACTGGCGAAGTATTAGCCGTGCCATTACCTAACCAAACAACTAGCCCAACAAGCCAACAACCCGCACCAAGTTTAGGCATGGACGTACCTGATGTTAATAATACCCAAGCCCCAACAAATACAGCTAATTCATTAAGCGAACAACGTAGTGTATTAAGAGATAAACTCGTTGATAACAACAAAGCCCCCCTTGAAACACAAAGCCTCGATATGCAAATGGTGCAAGATGCCGAGGCAATCGACCCTGTTAGATTACAGCAAGCAAAAGAGACTTTCTTTAGCAGTGAGCAAAGCCCCGCAGATTTAGAAACCCTAAACCAACAAGTGTTTTCTATTGCATCAAATGGTGATGCCACAGCCAGCAGGTTACAAAGTGTAGTGGATAATCAGCCCACTAAATCACAACGTAAAGAAACAAACCTTGCAAAACAAATGCAGCAAGACCGCGAGGCAACCGCAGCACTTGAAGCGCAATCATTAGCGAATCAAAAAGCTAAAAATGCACCTAAACCACAAGCAGCCAGTGAAATATATTTAGCCGCAGAGCAAAGACGTTTTGAGCAAGCCAAGCAAGAACAAGCCAAAGATGTGATTGTGAATGCAGCAACAAAAATTCAAGGCCGTAAGCAATATGCAAAAAATGTGGTTGATGAAATTGTAGAAAACAAACAAAAAAAACAGCAGCAAGATATTGCCGATGAAGCTGATTATTGGCAAAAAACCGAGCAAGTAAATCAAGTGGTGCGCGATGGTGATTTTGACCAAGCAAAATCCCAACACCAAGCTGATTTAGCGCAACAAGCATCACAAGTTACTCGCCGTGAGACGGTATTAGAGCAACAGACACAGCGCCAAACTAATCCCACTAAAAGCGGTTTGATCATAGCCGAGCGCCGTGCTAATTCTACCCGTTTGCAAAACCTCGCTAAAACTTTAAAGCCAAAACGTAAAACATTTAAAAAACAGTTAGCCATAGCTGCCAATAAACGCCAGCAGTTAAAACTTGATGCCGCTTTAAATGATATTAATAAAACCATTCCACAAAGCTACCAACCAAGTGAGGCAATGGCACAGGCTTTTGCTAATGCTAACAAACAAGGTGATAGCAATAAGGCCGAGGCCATAGCGCGTGTTGATATGGCAAAAGAACGTGAGCTTAATCGCATTAAAGATACCCGCGAAAAAGCACACGCTAAAAAGCGTTTAGATCATGCGTTAACTAACTGGTTTGCCAGTGAGGGCAACTGGACACCAAAAGCAGATCAAGTGGCAAACACAACAACCGTCAGCAGTGACCATGCTTACACTGGTGAAAACATTGCTGGTGAATTGGCACAGGATGCTATGCATAGCACTGATGATATACAAAGTGAAAAAGGTGACGTTAATACCGATGACACTACGGCTGATTTATCGGTTGAAGCACAAAATACCGATATGCATAGCACCCCCGCTATACATAGTGAGTCTAAGCAAGATGAATCAGCAAATGCAGAGGAAAGCACCGACGATAGTACCGAAAATAATACAGAGCAAAGCACCGAGTTAACCACAGAAAATGTGGATAACTCACAAAATGATATTCAGGATGAAACCCAAGTAGAACCGCAAGAAGCCATTAATGATTTTGGTGAAAAAATTGGCGGTGCTAAAAAAGAAGTCTGGGGTGCATTTAAAGAGTCACTTAATAAAGAAATAGATTTAAGCAGTGAGCCATTAAGTAAAACCTTTCCACAGCCTGATTATGAAAAATTGGCAGAGTCAGGCGTAAGTGGTGACAAAATGGCTGTTATTGCATTATTACGTGATGCCATACCGAGCAAGCCAAGAGTGGCACATAAGTTAACTCGTTGGACTAAGCAAGTTCAAACCATTAGAAACTTAACTAAATTGCTTATTAAAGACGTTGCCAGTGTCAGCGATATTATTAATGATATTGACGATTTAGGTCATACCTTTAGAGGCATTAAAGATGCGGTTGCGGTATTAGCTAAAACAGCTCCCAATAAATTAAAAGTGGCTGCTAAATATCGTATTGAGGGTCGTGGCTATTCTTTATATAAAGGCGAAGAACGCGACCCAAACAAACCAATTTATGAAGTCATGCACAATGGCAGACGTTTAGGTTTAGAGGGTAACGAGTCGTTAGAGGTAACGCAAAAGGCACTTGAAACCGTTATTAATAGTGATAACAATGCAACCAGTAAAACAGGTAAACACAGTAAAATTAGTGTGTATGTTAGCCGTGCTGATAAAACGGTTTATTTAGGTTGGAAAGGCGCAAGTGGTGTTTTAAAAATTAAAGACTTTGCCACAACCAAAGAGGCCAGAGCATATTTAGAAAGTAACCGTGATGATGTTGAAACCACACTACAGCAAATGAAAGCCACACCTAATATGCGCAAGCCAGTTAATCAGGCACGTATTGGCCCAGAGCGTTATGCCGACAATGTAACGCCTGCTGTATTTGCTGATACCTTTGGTTTTAGAGGCGTAGAATTTGGTAATTGGGTAGAGCAAGGTAAACGTCAAAAAGATTTAAACCAAGCTTATGATGGTTTAATGGATTTAGCCGAGCTATTAAATATACCGCCTAAAGCATTGAGTTTAGATGGCGCGTTAGGTTTAGCATTTGGTGCGCGTGGCAGCGGTGGAAAAACGCCAGCAGCGGCACATTACGAACCTGGTAAGGTAGTGATTAATTTAACTAAAAAATCAGGTGCGGGTTCTTTGGCCCATGAATGGTTTCATGCATTTGATGATTACTTTGGTAAACAAAAATCAGACAGAGGTTTTATTACTGAACATCCGTATGCCCTACCTAATGAAGCAATACGCCCAGAAGTTGCCAAAGCATTTAATCAAATTGTACGAGTGATCAAAAACTCAGGTTTACCAGCAAGGTCAACTAAATTAGATGCCCGTAGATCTAAAGCATATTGGGCCAAAACGATTGAAATGGCAGCCCGTACTTTTGAAAGTTATATTATTGGCAAGGCGAAAGATAACAATTGGACTAATGATTATTTAGCTAATATTACCAGCGAACAAGCATGGGGCTTGGAGGATGAAAAATCTTATCCTTATCCTGTGATTGATGAAGTTCCGGCTTTAAAGCAAGCTTACGATCACTTGTTTGCAACCCTTAAAACCAAAGAGACTGATAAGGGCATAGCGCTTTACGCCAAAACCACAGAACAACCGGCTAAAAGTATTCCTAATGTTTTAGCTAAGCGCATTGTTAATAACTTTATCACTGGCTTAAAGGGTGCGGCACAGGTCAAAGTTGAAATCGTACAAAGTCAAAGTGACTTACCTAATCCACCTAGCGAGGGCTTAGCACAAGCCAGTTATCAAAATGGGCAAGTGTATGTAGTACGTGACAATATTGGCAGTGGTACGGCCCTTAAAAAGATTTTACGTGAAGAAGTGATTGCCCATCATGGTTTAAATAAAGTGCTTAATAAAGCAGATTATGAGCAGCTTATTAGCCGAGTCATTGCAGGGCGAGAGGGTAAACTAAGTGATGTATGGCAAGACGTTGAACAAAACTATCCTGAATTTGACCAAGCAGCCCAAGCCAATGAGGTAATAGGTAAACTGGCACAAGCTGATTTAGGCAAGTTGAGCGCCCTTTGGGTGCGTATTAAAAACGTATTAATTAAAGGCTTACGTAAAGTGGGTATTTTACCGGCTGAACAAATTAGCCAAAGTGAAATACAAGGCGTACTCAATGCTATTGAGCGCAGTATGAAAAAAGCCACTAATCCAACCGATCCAAATGGCCCAGGTAATGACGGCGGTAAAACTTTTTACGCTAAATCAGTACCCGATCATATTAGTGCGCAAATCACTAAAGCCAATGACTTAATGAGCAATGCCTTAAATGGTGTCACTGATTTAAGCAATATGAACCAGGAGGACAAAGACTTATTAAAAAAGTCGCTAGGTGATAGAGCGCATTCGCTCTATGCCAAACACCGCCGTAAAGTGTTGGGCATGATGCCCCGCACTTACTTGCAAGGTGTCGCAAAAGATTTAAGTGTGGCTTACAAAGGGGCTATGACTGCCTTTGAAGATACCGTACAAAAAATTGATGCGTGGCGTTCTACCATGCAAACAACCAGCTTTGACCAAGTAAAAGCATGGCAAGCACTACACGATAGCGATAAAGACGGCGGTAAATTATTTGCTGACTTATTACATGATGCCACCTTAGATAATGTTGATCCGCGTATGGAAAAGTATATTCCTGCTATGACTGAGCAACGTTATGATGATTTAAAATCTAAGTTAATGACCAAGGCACTTGAAACTAAAAGCTTAGAAGATCAAGACGAATTCAGCAAAACTATGAAGTTTGCCCAAGCTGCTTTAATTAAAGAAGAAAACGGCGAACGTGAACAAGCTTACAATGCACTACATGCCCGCTTTAAAGCCTTGCCTGACAAATGGCAAAAGCAAATGACTGACATTGTTGATGCCTATCAAAAGCAAGCTGAAATTAAAAACAATGCTTTTGTGCAACGTATTAAAGAAGAAACAGCCAATAAACAATATGCTAAACGTACCTTAGATATGTGGCAGTTTCAGTATGAACAAAATCATAAACGCGGTTTTTATATTCCATTAAGTCGTCATGGTGAATATAGCGGTGTGGTTAAAAAGCCAGATAGCGAAGTTGACGGGCAAAAAGTAAAAGGTGAAGTCATTGAATTCAGTTTATTTGAAACTGAGTATGAGCAAGGCCAATGGCTTGAAGAAAAACGCAAAGAGTTTGGTAATGAGGTAGAAATAACAGGCGGTAAAAAAGCAGACTTTAACAGTGCATTAGATTCTATTAGCCCGCAATTCATTCGTGATTTATTACCTAAGTTAAATGACCAGGTAAGTGATGATGTATATCAATTATATTTACAGTCGTTGCCTGACATGTCGATGCGTAAGCATTTTATTCGCCGTAAAGGAACAGCCGGTTATAGCCAAGATGCGATTAAGTCATTTGCCCATAATACATTTCATGGTGCATACGAAATTTCTAAATTGGCATTTGCTCATAGGCTTGATAAGGCGCTTAACATTATGCGTGATGAAGCACATAACCAGCCTACTGTGCCTAAAAACAATAAGGCCCGCGACTTAACCAACGAAATGCAATCGCGTCACGGTTGGATAATGAACCCGACAGGTAGCCCACTGGCAACAAATTTAACCAGCTTTGGTTTTATGTATTACTTAGGTGTGAGTCCTGCGGCTGCGATGGTCAATTTATCGCAAACACCTTTAATTGCATATCCTGTTTTAGCCAGCAGATACGGCTTTAAAAAGGCCGGTAAAATGTTACTTAAAGCGGGCGGTGAATTATTAAAAGGCAAAGGTCATTTAGATAAATCGCCACTCAATACCGAAGAACGCCGCGCCATGAAGTATTTTATGCAAAGCGGTTTAATAGATAAAACAATGGCACACGATTTAGCCGGTGTTGCAGAGGGCGGCGAAAGCTATAACCCTAAAATGCAAAAGTGGATGTCTCGCGCCAGTTATTTATTTCACCATGCTGAAAGGCTTAACCGTGAAGTAACGGCAATGGCAAGTTTTAGGCTGGCCCGCGAAGATGGCAAAGGTTTTAAAGAGGCAGTAAAAACGGCACATGACTTAACCATTGAATCACACTTTGATTATTCTAGCGCTAATCGTGCCAGATACATGCAAAATGATTTTGCTAAAGTATTGTTATTATTTAGACAGTACAGCTTAAACATGACGGTACGTTTATGGCGCGATTTTAAAAACCAGTTTAGTAAAGACAAAGACGAAGCAGCCCAGGCGAAAAAGCAATTTTGGGGCATTATGGGCATGACGGGTGTATTTGCTGGTACTGCCGGTTTACCACTTTATTCTGTTATGACCGGCCTCGCTAATTTATTAGGCGATGACGAGGACGAGCCGTGGGATGCAGATGTTGCTTTACGTCAAAATCTAAGCAGTATGTTTGGCGAAGATATGGCCCGTATTGCAATGAACGGTTTATTAAATGAAACCGGTGCAAATATTCAAAGTCGTGTGAGTTTA
>Ga0209396_1000435_pt1 | contig 49973 bp, 48 predicted proteins | sample GOMGulsemesocosm_6_FD_184638 | JGI IMG/M metagenome (GOLD analysis project Ga0209396, IMG submission 184638) | Methane-oxidizing microbial communities from mesocosms in the Gulf of Mexico - GOM8C Gulf of Mexico (SPAdes) (version 2) | ecosystem: Environmental > Aquatic > Marine > Cold seeps...
AAACCGGCGGAGAGATGATCGCTGAAGTTAGCTATAGCGACGCCAAATGGAACACTCTCCCCTACCGTTTAGAAGCGGGGACACCTAACATTGCTGATGCAATCGCTTTTGGCGCAGCAATCAGTTGGTATGCTAAACTAGACCTAACTGCCATACTCGCCCATGAAGAAAAAGTCCTTAACTACGCGACACAGCAGGCCGAGAGCTTCAGCGGCTTAACGGTCATTGGCTCTGCCAAGCACAAAGTGCCAGTGTTAAGCTTTGTCATGGACCGCGGCCATCCTGCTGATATTGGCTTTATACTCGACAGACAAGGGGTCGCGATTAGAACCGGCCACCACTGTGCGGAACCATTAATGAATAGACTGAACATTCCAGGTACGGCAAGAGCTTCTTTTGCGATGTATAACACTTGCGAAGAGGTTGATGTTCTATTTTCAGCGCTAGAAAAAGTTAAGCACATGCTCGCTTAACTTTATTGGAGAAAAACATGTCAATTGAAAGCTATGATCCGCGACAGCCAGACATACAAGTGACGGAGAAAGCGCTTAGACACTTTCGCAAATCACTGGCAGATAAACCCGACCACCTAATACGACTAAGCATCAAGAAAAGCGGCTGTACTGGCTACGCCTATGTGCTCGATTATGTCCCACAAGCCCAGAGCGACGATCAGCTGATTGACCTTAGCGGTGAAGTTCAGCTGGCCGTCTCAACTAAAGCCGCCGAAATTGCCAAAGGCACTGAAATAGACTACGTCCTTGAAGGGGTTAATCGCGTGGTCAAGTTCAACAATCCCAATGTCACAGCGGAATGTGGCTGCGGTGAGAGCTTTACCGTTTAAGCGCCCTTTTGTTAGCAACACCTGAAATCAGCGACTGTAAACCGCCATTTCGCACAAACTATTGCACAATGGCCTATAAATATCTACCACATCTAAAGATGGCGCAGATTTTTATCGATTCCAACATAAAACCAATAGTTTACACTTTGTATCTATTCTGAAGCCTCTGATTCAGAAAAATCAAACCGAAGGCGCTTGATTTTGCTTTAAAAAAGCATAATATGGCGCTTATTATTCCAGCGCTTGGTAAAGAAGATATTATATGCAACAAAACATGGTGGTCACTCAACATGAGTGCCCCGCTAGACGTGTTCCCTCTGGCCAACTGACATCCATTCCCGCTGGTCAATTTATCAGCATAAAACAAGATTTAGGTGGCAATTACACTATCACTTGGCAAGGCAATATGTTGCGAATTGATGGTACAGATGCCGCTGCGATAGGCAGAGAACCAGACACGCTAACCTTTAGCGAAAATACGGGTGACGACATTTTAGAAGATCATGTCTGGTATGCGATTAAAAGCGTATTCGACCCTGAAATACCGGTCAATTTGGTTGATCTTGGCCTTATTTATCAGGTTGAAATAGATCAACAAAAAAAAGCTGCCAATATTCAAATGACACTAACAGCGCCAGGCTGTGGCATGGGCCCTATATTGGTTAGTGATGTCGAGTATCGCGTCGCACTAGCCCCTAATGTCGAGAGTGTTAATGTAGAATTAGTCTTCGACCCCCCTTGGCACAAAGACATGATGAGCGAAGAAGCCCAGCTTGAAACCGGTTTATTCTTCTAGACACTATATATTATTCAATAGCATACGGAACACACCGATGGCCCTACCAAATACTGATGAAATTATCGAAGATTTAGAATTTTTTGATGATTGGGAAGAACGCTATAAATACATTATCGATCTTGGCGAGCACATGCATAAAATGCCTCGCGAGCTACAAACCAATGATCGTCTAGTCAAAGGCTGTCAAAGCAACGTATGGATTAACGTTAAATTTGAAAATGACAAACTTTGCTTTGAAGTTGACTCAGATGCCATTATCGTCAGAGGATTACTCGCACTTGTCATGGCTGCTTACAATGATAAGACGGCGTTGCAAATTCGCCAGTTCGATATTGACAACTACTTTAAAGCACTCGATCTAGAGCAACATATAAGCCCAACTAGAGGCAATGGCCTGCGCGCGATCGTCGCAAAAATCCAAAGCATCGCTCACGTCAATAACGATCAATTAGGCACCGCTTAACACACACTGGATTATGACCCCACAACACTTTGGACCTTAGTTGGTTCGCACTATAAGCCCAGAACACAACCAAAACTGTGACTACGCCACCAAGGGAAGCAGCGAACCCCCAGATGCCCCTGGCAATAACTGAGCGATCAGCTTCACCAAAGAATGTAAAGTGAGTGGTGCGTCTTGGCACTCACTATTGATGTTCCAGCAGCGCAAGTAAGCGCATAAAGCTTGTGACTGCTATAACATTTCAGCCTCAAGCAATTATTCACACTCTGCCCCTAGACCCGCCCCCTATTTTCAGCACACTGTCATAACACTTATCGTTTTTTGTCTAGATACAGCCGCTCAAACTAGCAAAATAAATATTTTCAACTATCCTTCTACAAGTAGTTTTAAGTCGAGGATAGTAAAATGCAAAATGCTAAATTCAATAAAAAACTAAGCGACTGCCGCGAGATTTTCAAACAGTATTCGCAACTGATCAGCGGTATAAAAAACGACGACATCCCCTGTCAATTTAAAAGCGAAGTTACCAGCGCGCAGATAAACTTCCTAATGTTTTCTTTAAATTCCGCTGTGCTATCGATCTCTGAATATAACCTCGATTTTGAGAGCCGCTCACATATGCACACTAATATCGAAAATATCCAACAACTACTGAGCGAAACTGATAGCTCCAACCCAAAGCAGTGCGTACAGCAACTTGAGAAAGCTTTTGAAGCTTGGTCCAAGCTTTGCCAATGACTTCAAACACCAGCACAACCAGCTCAATAACAAAGCATTTTACGCAAGCTAAATCAGCAGGAGATTAACGGCTATAGCTCGCTGCTATCCGCCTGTTTATCATGTTCAATTGAATTAATTGCAATTATTGAAGTTTATCTAGAGCGTTATAGCTGGCCTCGGACTGTTAGCTCCTAATGCAAGACAAACAGCTCTATAAAACAGAACAATGTCGATCGCAAATGCTGCTAATATCAATATGGATATGCTATATTCGCCGCATGTTTAGTTTATTATAAGAATGAAATGCCCTTAACCAGTAAAACAACTGCTCACAATATATCTTTAAACGCCGAAGATATAGATTTCATACCCAATGCTAAAGCGTTTAAGCATGCTATTTTAGCGCATATAAAAAGCGCCAAGCAGCGTATTTATATTACCGCACTCTATCTGGAAGAAGATGACGCTGGGCGAGAAATACTTGCGGCACTGTATAGCGCCAAACAGGACAACCCCGCACTCAACATTAAAATTTTTGTCGATGCACATCGCGCTCAACGTGGCTTAATTGGTCAACCAAATTGCTTAGGTAACCAAGATTTTTATCGAAAAATTGCCGAACAGCACACCCATAAAATAGAACTTTATGGGGTATTAGTAAAAACCAAAGAGCTTTTTGGAGTACTTCATTTAAAAGGTTTAATATTTGACGACACTGTGATCTACACGGGCGCAAGTATAAATGATGTCTATCTTCACCAAGCGCAAAAGTGTCGATTTGATCGCTATCACAAATTACACTGCGCCGACCTGGCAGATTCTATGGTTGATTTCATACACCGATTTTTTATCGATCCGGGATTTTCTCCATTATTAAACACGCCCATAACAATGGACAGGAAAACTCAAAAATCACTGGCTAAAAAACAAAAACTAATGTTAAAAAAAGCCAACTACAGCACCCAAGTCCACGCGGATAAACAAGGTGATATTAAAGTATCACCTTTGGCTGGCTTTGGTGCTAGGAGCAATAGAGTAAACAGTTGCATTAGAGATTTATTTAAAACCAGTCGCGATTCACTCACCCTTTTTACACCTTATTTTAACTTACCTGGGGTAATCTCACGAGATTTGAAAAAAACCCTAAAAAGAGGGGTAAAGGTAACCATGATCATTGGTGATAAAACGGCCAATGATTTTTTCATCGCACCGGACAAAGTGTTTTCAAAAATAGGCATCATCCCCTATATCTATGAAATACTCCTGTGCCGTTTTGTAAAGCGTCATCAGCACTATATTGACAAAGGCTTACTCAACATTCACCTTTGGCAAAATAAAGAGCACAGCTACCATTTAAAAGGCATGGTTGTCGACGAGCAATACCATTTATTGACCGGCAATAACTTAAACCCTAGAGCCTGGAGCCTGGATTTAGAGAATGCGCTACTACTGGAAGATAGACAAAAAAATCTACTCGACAAATGGCATCATGAATTAGCAGAGGTCATGCAGTTCACCAAAAAGATCACCCACAGTAAGGACCTGGATAGCTTGGCGGATTACCCTAAACAAGTAAAAGATCCTATCAGAAAACTGCAATTAACGCAGATTGACAGATTGTTCAAACGGTTTATGTAGCTAACCCTAGCCCTAGCCCAAAAGGCTAGCGCTAGACACCTTGCGATTAAGCCGCGATATTAATAATTCCATCGTAGATAAATTGAATCGCTAACGCCGCCAGAATGACGCCTAAAAACCGTCTTAAGATATCATCGCCTGTTCTACCTATCACTCTTTTAATGTACCTAGAAATCAACATACAGCAAAGCGTGGCGATCGTGATTGTCATGATTGCCGCTGCAACCGCCAAATCGGCTTCATTTCTTTCCGATTGAGAGAATAGTAAAATTGATAAAGTTAAAGAACCCGGCCCTGCCATCATAGGAATAGCCATCGGATAGACCGATATATCACTATTGCCACTACTAGAAACCAACTCTATTTCTTTAGTAATCAAGTTAAATGCTGTAAAAAACAACAAGATACCGCCAGAGATTCTGAAAGCGTGAATACTAACGCCTAGCATATTCAAAAAAGGCTCGCCGTAAAGTCCAAATAACAACAACAAAGCAGACGCAATTGTCACTGACTTAAACGCCATCTTTAAACGAAATTTTTTATCATCAGGCGGTACCAATGAGTGAAACACTAACGCACTGCCAATGGGGTCTACAATCACCATTAACGAAGCCAAACCTGCAAAATATATCGATAAATCCATTTTTACTACCTGAAAATTAATATAAAAAAACTGCGTAATTGTAACACTCAACTTGTAATAACCTAGTGCTGTTTTGCTCAAAAAAACGCTGACCATTGCTCTTCTTATATACACTAATCTCACAGCTGACAGATCTTTATTAAGACCGACAATACTTACGCTAAACCTTGAGCATTAAGCAACTCTGCCATTAGTATTTCTTTACCTGTATCTGTTTACTCTACGCTGTTTTCTGCTAAGCTTTGCGCACTTTTCAGCTGCCTACCGGAGTCTACATTGAGCGAAACTAATCAAACAAAAAGCGGTTTCTTAGCGCTAGTATCTAAACTTTGTTTTGATGAGAATATCCCTATTCGTTTTTTATACAAAACAGTGCCAGAACATCTAAACGATACAGGCTGGAGAATGTATACAGGTTATGAAGATGACGAGTACCTGGCCAACGAGTTAGCTAATTTACTGCCGGTTCCCGTGACTAAAATGTGCGAGATGGATGATAGCCTCACCGAGCTTGTCACATTTAATGCCGGTACCGTATGGGAGCGCACCCCTGATAACGACTCTTGGGAGCGAGTCTACGATTTTAAAATACCGTCATCAAACGTCGATGTCGATATCACTAATGATGTCGAAAAATTTAATCGCGAAGTACTTTAGCAACACTGAGTACTTGAAAAAATAATTTCATACCTTATATATGTATTAGCGGTGCTCATGAGAGGCCGCTAGAGGCAACACCTCAACCGCTTAGTCTTAGGATAAGCGTTCAACACTTTGATCTAGCAATACTGCTTGATCACTGTTACATATTGCTTACAAGGATATGATTATGAGAAATTTAGATTTAACACCACTGTATCGTTCAGCAATTGGCTTTGACCGATTAGCGACACTCATAGATAGCGCTTCGCGCAATGACCAACCAGCTTTCCCTCCCTACAATGTTGAGCTTCTCAGCGAGAATGAATACCGCATTAGCATGGCTGTTGCAGGCTTTTCTCTCGATGAACTACAGATTAATTCTGAAGAGGGTAGCCTCACCATTAGCGGCAATAAAACGGAAGAGCAAGAAACTCATCACTACTTATATCAGGGCATTGCAGCGCGTAATTTTGAAAGACGCTTTCAACTTGCCGACCACATGAAAGTCGTCAACGCTAAAATGGAAAACGGCTTATTACACGTCTATTTAATCCGTGAAGTCCCTGAGGCAATGAAATCCAGAAGCATCCCTATCGATCAATAATCGATAGCAAAAAAGTAGAGAGAGGTTTTTGACCGCTCCTCTCTCTTACTTGTAACATAGCTCGAGCACACCACATAACACTAATCATCGACCTTACAGCAGATTATAACTGATCGCAAAAGCACTGCGCGCTAAGTCATATCAACCCCACTGCAAACTTACTATTTTACAGCCTGTATCCACTTCAAAGTCTCGCATTTAGGCCTTGCAAAATTAGCGGCCAGCGCTTTCACAAATATACGCTGAACAGCGTAAGACAAAAGCTATAACCCCTATTATTAGAAGCGGCGATTAATGGCTTACTCACACGGGAATCGTATAACCATCTGCGACATCGGCGTTTTGACCGCGATCACGCAGTAAATGATCGGTCAGTACAATAGCCAACATTGCCTCGGCAATAGGCGTCGCTCTAATCCCCACACAAGGATCATGACGCCCCTTTGTCACTACCTCTACTTCCTCACCATTCACATCCACTGATTTCCCAGGCAAACGCAGACTTGAAGTTGGTTTTAAGGCAATGTGCGCGACGATATCCTGACCCGTTGTAATACCGCCCAGCACGCCACCACAGTGATTTGATAAAAAGCCTTGCGCGGTTATTTCATCCCTATGCTCAGTGCCTTTTTGTTCAATGCAGGCAAACCCATCACCAATTTCCACACCTTTGACCGCATTAATGCTCATCAACGCATGCGCTATCTCGGCATCAATTCTATCAAAAATTGGCTCCCCTAATCCCACGGGAACGCCCATTGCGTGCACGCTAATTTTGGCACCAATAGAATTCCCTTCTTTGCGCAATTTATCCATGTACTCCTCCATAGGAGCAACGACTTGCGGATCCGGTGAGAAAAACGGATTATTTGGCACACAATCCCAATCAAAATTATTGTAGTCGATCTTAATAGGGCCTAGCTGTGATAAATACCCTTTAACACTGATACCTTTAGTGGCTAAGAACTTTTTAGCAACCGCACCTGCTGCAACGCGCATGGCGGTTTCACGCGCACTAGATCGTCCACCACCGCGGTAATCTCGAAATCCGTATTTATGGGTATAGACATAATCGGCGTGCGCTGGGCGAAAAGAATTTTTTATGTTGCCATAGTCTTTAGAGCGCTGATCGGTATTTCGTATCAGCAACCCGATAGGAGTACCCGTGGTTCTCCCTTCAAAAACACCCGATAATATCTCTACTTCATCTGCTTCTCGGCGCTGTGTAGTATGTCTTGAAGTACCAGGCTTACGTCGATCTAAGTCAAACTGCAAATCCTCCACAGACAACTCAATACCCGGAGGACAACCATCTATAATACAACCCAATGCAGGCCCATGAGACTCACCGAATGAGCTTACAGTGAACAATTTACCAAAACTATTACCGGACATACTTAACCATCACCCTTTTCAATAGAGACCACAACATAACTTAAGTGCTTGATAATACAACGTGAATATTCGACTCAATATGCGCATTAACTCAAGCATGCCAAACAACCAGAGCACCCCAGATCCACTATTGTACCTGTTTCAGTTTGTCTTATCTTCGCTTGCTAGGTTATGCTGCGCTCTTCAATACTTAAATTTATTTATACTTTCTGAAACAGCGCTCTATGTTGTTTTAAATCTTGAGCACTGATTGCAAATACCCCATTACCACCCTCAGCCAGATCTACCCAAGTAAACGGCACTTGTGGATATTGCTGCATTAAATGTATTTCACTGTTTCCCACCTCAACCACCAACAGACCATCTTCAGTTAAATAGTCATTTGCCTGGGCCAGAATATCTTTACAAATATCCAAACCATCAGGCCCACTTCCCAGCGCTAACGCCGGTTCATGCTGGTACTCATCAGGCATGCTGGCTAAATCTTCACGATCAACATAAGGCGGATTACTCACAATTAAATCGTATTTTTCGCTCACATTAGAAAATAAATCGCTTTTAATGAGATGCACTTGCTCTTGCATCTCATGTTTTTCAACATTGAGCTTAGCAACTTCCAGCGCCTCACCACTAATATCGGCAAGATCGACAGTGGACGTATCAAAAGCATAGGCTGTCGCAATGCCGATACAACCAGATCCGGTACATAAATCTAGTATTCTCGCAACCGGTCCCGGACGCAAAAAGGGACTAAACTGCTGCTCGATCAGCTGACTGATTGGAGATCTAGGAATTAGCACTCTAGTATCGACATAAAAGGGAAGCTGCATAAACCAAGCTTCATTAATAATATAAGGCAGTGGTTCTCGCTGTGACACTCTCCTATCAATAAACGCTAATATCCGCTGTTTCTCACTGACCAATAATTTTCCATCAAGCAATGCATCATCAGTATTCCATGGCAAGTACACTGCTGCCAGCACTAACTGTCTCGCTTCATCAACAGGGTTAATGTGGCCGTGACCTAAATATACTTTGTACTGCATCATTTGCGAGTAACATAAACGAATATAATCTCTAATACTCGACAAGGTTTCGTCGGTTTTTCCACGCTCAGTCATAAGTTTTCAAACAATCTAAAAATAAAGCCATTATTGTAACGCTAACTCCCCTTAATTTATATCTAATCCCCTGTATTTATGGCAATTCGTGAAACTCATTGAGTGGTATTCAAATACTTTTTCTAGATAAAGATTTTGCTAAATGCGCACAGCCAAGTTATCATTTATTGCTGCGAAATAATGAAAGAAAACCATGCCAGATTTTGAAGACTCACTTTTTTACCGCTCTTTGCAAGACGCCAAACCAGACGTCCCCCAAAACAGCCCCGAAACCTTTGCCGAAGCGGTAAAAGATATTAAGCCGCTACGTCAGGATAAAGTCCGTTTACAGGCAAACCGTAAACTACGTAAACGCATCGATAAATCCTATCAACGCCAGCAGGCGACACTGGATAACGCTCTTATTAGCGACGGTCTTTCTACGGAATCAGTAGACATTGTTGATTCTGACCAAGCTTTATTATTTGCCGCACAAGGCATTCAATTAAAACTGCTTAAACGTTTACAAAAAGGACAGATCCCCTGGGAACAAGGCATCGACTTGCACGGCTTGAGCATCGATGAAGCGCGCGATCAATTAAGTGAATTTATTAGTGCCAGTTTTTATCAAAACTGTCATGTTGTATTAGTCATCCACGGCAAGGCATATAGTCAAAACGGATCACAACCACTACTCAAGTCATACTCCAATGACTGGCTTAGACAACTTCCGCAGGTTTTAGCCTTTAGCTCAGCGCAGGCAAAGGATGGCGGAACGGGCGCTCTTTATGTATTGCTTAGGCGAAAAAAGTGACACCTTTATCTTCTTGGCCCTTTCCCCCCTGTAAATCACGTCAAATTTTGTCCCCTCATCGTCAAATTTACGATATAAGCACAATATCCTTTACCTGACAATTAAGTTACAGTAAGTTACTCTTTTTATATATTTCTCGGAGTTACTGGTTAAAATGGAAAAAGCATTTGCCACAATAATACAAGGTATCGGAGAAGACCTCAGCCGTGAAGGCCTTCTCGATACACCCGCTCGCGCAGCGAAAGCAATGAAGTACCTGACTCAAGGGTATGAGCAGTCTTTAGAAACTGTCGTCAACAATGCGCTTTTTCCCTCTGATAATAGTGAAATGGTGGTCGTCAAAGATATTGAGTTTTACTCCCTTTGCGAACACCATATGCTGCCTTTTATCGGCAAGGCACATGTTGCTTATATTCCGCAGGGCAAAGTGATCGGTTTATCCAAAATCGCTAGAATTGTCGATATGTTTGCCAGACGATTACAAATTCAAGAAAACATGACTAAAGAAATTGCTGAAGCAATTATGCAAGTGACTGGCGCCAAAGGTGTTGGTGTCGTCATTGAAGCAGAGCACATGTGCATGAAAATGCGCGGCGTAGAAAAGCAAAACAGCACCATGAAAACCTCAATGCTATTGGGTTCATTTCGCGGCAGTCCAGCAACGCGCGCCGAGTTTTTCTCACTGGTCAGCTAAGCCTCAGCGAACACTTTAACAAAAAGGAGCGAACGCTCCTTTTTTTGTGTCTGCTCAACAACGCCTTATCAACCAAATACCCACCCTTGCTTGACCTGTTCTATAATCTCAGGCCTCTTACAGTCACAAGATATTGTATGGAGCCCTGCCTTGCTATGATATGCTCATCAATAGAGATGAGATTTTATCCCGCACTCGTTTACGTACTCAAATAGGATGCAAAATGGAACTAACAACAAAGGCAAATCTCAGAGGCGCATCTATAAGCTTATGCCTGTTTGCCACATTTAGTGCAATACCCTCTCACGCCACAACCTTGCAAGAAGCTTATCAGTTTGCGCTCAATTCAGACCCAGCACTGCAACAATCTTCTTCCAGAGTTTTTAATGCTAAAGAAAACATTTCACAAGCCAAAGCCGCATTACTACCAACAGTGACTGGACAATTACAAGCAAACTGGCAGGATAAATCGAACGCCAATTCAAACCATTGGGAAGCGTATTCAGTCAATTTGTCACAGCCTATTTACTCTCCCGCTTTAAGATCGGCCTACAAGAAAGTAAAAACGTTAGATCTACAGGCTAAAATTAGTCACAACCAAAGCGAACAGAGTCTTATACTACGTACCACACAAGCCTATATCGACACTATGATAGCCCATAGCAACCTGACGAACAGTGAAGCGCAAGAACGCGCCATTAAACGCAGATTAGATCGTATCAAAGCGCAGTTCGAAGTAGGTGTAATCGCAGTGACAGATGTTCACGAAGCCAAGGCCTCTTATGATAACGCCAAGGTGAATCTAATTATTAGCGAAGGCGATTTGCAAAACTCCTATGAGGCACTACAACGCTTAACAGATCATACTATTTCGCAAACAGACTCTCTGAGCACTGACTACCTTGCCCAAGTGCTATCGCCCGCTAATGCTAGTTTTTGGGTGAAAAAAGCAATGGCGAACAATTTAGCCATTAAGCTGGGAAAAACAGCCATTGAATCTGCCAGTTACGACACTGCCATTGCCAACTCACAGAGAAAGCCTTCCGTTAACTTACAAGCTTCTCACTCGCGCACCAATCACAGCTTAGATGGCAGCTATAGCAACAATCAGGTATCAGTAGTATTAAGTATGCCGCTATTCAATGGTGGATCTTTAAGCTCTAAAGTTCGCCAAAGCGTCTCTGCTCAAAACATTACAAAATCCGAACAACAAGACAATATTCGTGCTGTTACTCAACTGACACGCAGCCTTGTACGGGATATTCAAACGAATGTACTGGCCATTCACGCTCGCCAACAAAGCATCGTCTCCAGCAAAGCGGCATTATCGGCAATTAGTGCAGGATTTGATGCAGGCACTAGAAACATCGTCGACTTATTACAAGCAGAACAAGCCGTATTCAGCGCTCAAAATCAATACTCCAGCGCCAAACTGAACCATATCAAACTAAATTTCAATCTTAAATATCAACTAGGCACACTCGCGCAAGACGACATCATTGCACTTAGCCGATGGCTGGTACCTGCTAAATAAAACACATAAAAAAGGCGCTAACTAGCGCCTTTTTTATCTTTTCCTGAAAACCTAGCAGCCTGCATCAGCTGTACAAACTCTCAATGAACCAGCGGGCTAGTGCTGTCTTCGTTAGGTAGTATTAAGTGCCCCTGCGAATCCAAAGCCAAAGCCCCTTTCTCCGTTGCCTGTTCCAAAAGATGGTCTATGACTAATTGCGTAATATGGCTACCTATAATAATGCCAGCTGGCGGGTCGTTCTCAAACACCTCGTCAACCACTAAATCATCAGCCCTAAGTGCAAGCAATAACGGGTTCTCATCGATTAGAGGGGCTATTTCTTGCGGTGTAAAAACACTATGCCCCCCCGCTACTTTTATCGCCAACGAGTACGCGTCGAGTATTTCGGTATCTAATAATTGCAGGTATTCGGCTTCCGCTTGTAACAACAACTGGTTAAGCCCGCTCACTCCCCCATTAGATATATTATCAAGCGCAACTTGCGAGCGCGAATAATCTATTTCTGGCGCTTCTAAATCATCAACGGCTTCAATTTCACTATTTTCCAGCTGCACTTCGCCTTCTTCATTAAGCACTAACCAGCCATGATGGACAGCCGCATCAAGCAATACTTCTAATGCAGCACTATGAATATTCATGACAATTACAGCGGCGGCACTAGGGTTGCTATCATCAATTCTGCCCTTGATTAGACCACCAGCCCGTGCTGCCAACAAAGTCGGGTCTTGATGAATAATATTAGCCAGTAGATCTGTGTCTATTTTCAGCTGGGTAGCACACAATTGCTTGGCGCACAGCAGCGGCTGAACGACGCTTTCTGCGGCTAGTTTTTTGACGTACGCCTCGCGCAGTTCATCTAAAATATCTGTTAAAATTTGGCTCATAGACCTACCTAAAACTCTGTTAATGAAAGGTGATGCCAATAGGGTCCACTTTCCCTTTTAGCTTATCGAAACTCTCTCTCAAATCAGACAGTGGACTGAGTGCATAATCGACAGGGTCTGCCGGTAATTCGGCCCAATCCAGTGCCCAAATCTTGGTCATTAATTCATATTCACCAATTAACGCATCTAAGAATATCATCACCCCTTCCACACGAGGATCTGCCTCAAGTACTTCAGGGACAAAGGGAAGATAAATCGTCAGGTGTAGTTTTCGTTCATTCTGCTGTAACACAAACCAATAATCCGCTATTTCACACATCTCGCCAGCTACATTAATACAATTTGGAACGGGATCGTAGCGGTGATTAAATGCCTTGAAAGAGATACCTTCTACTAAGGGAGCAGCCTCAACTAAGTTTAACACAGCATGAATTGATTCAGGGTAGCCATCACAACCGAATATCATTTCGATAGGCCCTTCTTCATCTGCCTCAAAATGAAATGTTAAATTTTCATCGATGCGTTGTAATATATCACGATAATCTCCCAGCAACAGATCAGCGTCAAACTGGTTTTCATTTTTACTATCGAGAACTTGCTCAATGGTCGCTTGTAGTTTTTGCCAAAACTCAGCGATTTCTTTTGTGTGTTGCAACATGCACTATCACTCTTACTCTCTTACGAGAGCTAACTCTATCAACGAGAACTAGATAAAACTAAGATTTACCAAAATTCTGAGATCAAAACAACCTGGACCCAGTAATACACGGTCAAGACAGATATACTGTTAACCCTTACAATAAAGGTTAGGTTCTAGGGACAACGACACCCGTTTGTCCTTGATACTTACCCGCTCTATCGGCATAGGATGTTTCACAAATTTCATCAGCGCCTAAGAACAACATTTGCGCCACACCTTCGTTTGCATATATTTTTGCAGGCAAAGGAGTAGTGTTAGAGAACTCTAAGGTCACATGACCTTCCCATTCAGGCTCCAGCGGCGTGACATTTACAATGATACCACAACGCGCATAGGTACTTTTTCCTAGACAGATTGTTAATACATCACGTGGTATTTTGAAATATTCTACAGTACGCGCAAGCGCAAATGAATTTGGCGGAATAATACAAACATCAGACTGTACATCCACAAAACTTTTAGGATCAAAATTCTTAGGATCAACAATAGAAGAGTTTATATTGGTGAATATTTTAAACTCATTGGCGCAGCGCACATCGTAACCATAGCTAGAGGTACCGTATGAAATAATAGCTTCACCTTCCACGCTTCTAACTTGTCCTGTTGCAAACGGTGCTATCATCTCTTGCTCTTGTGCCATACGGCGAATCCAGCTATCTGCTTTAATTCCCATTGTCTTTTCCAATTCCATAGTAAAAATAATTAATTATAACGATAAATGTAAAATAATGATTGTACTTTAATAGCAATAAAATGTGCCCAGTCCAAATCATCAATGGGCTATTTCCCCACAGCTAACTGCGATCGGTTTTAGCTGTTGCACAGTTTTGACTACCTACCTTCGTATAATCAACAGCAGTTAACTTGCGCAAGCAAATTAAGCGTAGGGCGCTGATTTAATCTTCAACAATTGTCAGCGAAGGCCCTGACACTGAACCCTGATTTTTAAGGTGCAATTGTGCACTCACCCGCCTGGCGATATCTTTGTAAATGAATGCTATCTCACCATTTCCATCAGCGACAACACTCGGCGTTCCAGAGTCTGCTTGAGTGCGAATGTTAATGTCCAAAGGCAGCGCCCCCAACATTTCACAGTGATATTGCTCCACCAGCTGCTGGGCACCGCCCTCGCCAAAGATATGCTCTTTGTGGCCACAATTTGCACAAATGTGAACACTCATATTTTCAATGACTCCCAATACTCCAATATCGACCTTAGAAAACATCTCAATTCCCCTTTTGGCATCTAGTAGTGCGATATCTTGCGGAGTCGTCACTACAATGGCCGCACTGACAGGTACTTTCTGCGAAATAGTCAAATGAATATCGCCCGTACCCGGCGGCATATCGATAAACAGATAATCCAGCTCCCCCCACTGGGTTTGATTAACCATTTGTGCAATTGCTCCACTGGCCATAGGTCCTCTCCATACCATGGGAGAGGTTTCATCAATCATGTAAGCAATGGACATTGTTGCTAAACCATTAACAGCTACCGGTAGCATTTTATCTTCAGCCAACGGCTGGGGGTGTGTACCGGGTTTTACACCCAGCATCATTCCTTGACTTGGCCCATATATATCCGCATCTAGCACGCCAACCTTAGCCCCCTCAGCAGCCATCGCCAACGCTAAATTCACCGCCGTAGTCGACTTTCCAACCCCACCTTTGCCAGATGACACGGCCACTATATTTTTAACCGCAACTAAACTTTCCACATGACTTTTTTGTTCTGCACTATGTATCACAAAATCGATATCGATTTGCACACAATCCGCACCCGCAGCCTTTAATATGGCCTCCAATTGAGTACGTATAGCCTCACAAACACTATTATTAGCATAAGGGTAAATCAACCTGACTTTCACATCATTGCCATCAAGCTCAAATAAATCAACTATCTGTGAGCTAAACAGATCCTCCCCTAAATACGGGTCTTTATATGCCGCTAAAGCCGAGCGATACTTATTTAAATTACTCATAAGAAACCCTTATATACTGTTACTTTCTCTCGAGGAAAACACCGACCTCTAAATGATCGGTATACGGGAATTGGTCAAAAATCGCGAATCTTTTAATTTCATGTGTTTCACATAACGAAATTAAATTTAGCTGCAAGGTCGCTGGATTACATGACACATAGACGATCCCATCGTATTGTGCCACTTGTTTAATTGTTTCATCATCCAACCCAGATCGAGGTGGATCAACTAATACTGTATTGAAATGATAAGTTGATAAATCGATATTTTTCTGTTTTAAACGCCTGAATTCACGCAACCCTTGTAAGGCTTGGGAAAACTCTTCACTGGACATGCGCAAAATAGTCACATTGTTGATAGCATTTTCTTTAATGTTGTATTGCGCTGAATTGACGGAACTTTTAGATATTTCAGTGGCAACGACATTATCAAAATTACGTGCTAACGGTAGGCTAAAGTTACCGTTACCGCAGTACAGCTCAACCAAATCACCACTGCGATTTGCAGTGACGTCGATTGCCCAGTGCAACATATGCTGGCAAACAACTGCATTAGGTTGTGTAAAGCTATTTTCAACTTGCTGGTAGCACATTGTTGTACCACCTATATCCATCTTTTCGATGACGTAATCGCGCCCCAATGCTATTTTGGTCTTCCTTGCACGACCTATCAGCTCAACTTTCTGGCCAGCACTGGATACTTTTCCTAAATCTCGCTGCAACTGTTGCGCTAATACTTCCCATTCATCGCCTATTGCTTTGTGATAGAGCAGGCTAATTAGCAATTCACCACTAGTAGTACTTAAAAAGTCTATTTGGAATAATTTGTGCCGCAACATCGCTACCGGTCTGATTAATTCTAGCAATACAAACATGTGCTGTTGAATAATCTTACTTGCCATAGGGCATTCTAAAACTTTAGTATGCTCATGATTGCTCCCTGGTGTGAACATCACATAGTTGATATCTTCTTGGTCGTGCCAAATACGAAACTCTGCTCTCATCCGATAAGCACTAGTCGGGGATTCAAAAACCTCGACAGCGGGGAGTGAATACTCCGCAAACTGCTCGGTGATTGCGCGCTGTTTTTGTGCTAATAAAAACGAATACTTACTTGGTTCTATTACGGGTTGGGACATGAGGGCCTCAGAGGGAACAAACAATATAATACTGATTAATGGGTGATACAGACGTGAATTTCAATAGGTAGAGCAAAAGAGAAACATACTAAAGAAAGAACGCCTTAGTTTACAGGTAAATTTATTTTTTTACCTTTCTTCTTATTGCTAGCTTGCTTGCTAAAGAACATCTAGCAGAAAGTTATCTCGCTCTAGCTCATTTTCACTGACAAAGAAGGGATATGTTGTACATGGAAAGTAAATGTCGATAGCAGTAAGTTGCGAGGAATTATCCCTTAACCATTTAAACCGCACCAATGGATTGCTATTAAATCAGTGGCGATATCATTAACTATTGAATCACAAAAAAGAAATCCTGCTCTCTTATAATGAAATCACTTGTGCTAATTTTCGCCTTAGCCATCAGAGACTAACAAAAAACGCATGAATATAAAAAACATACAGCATGTACAGCATTTATAGAACATGCGTAACCTGCCTATAATTCAAGGATGCAGATTGTAAATACAAAATGCACCCTACTTTTAATGGAGTTTCCTGACATTAAATGTAGGTGACATTTTTACCGGTATTTATTTTGGAGCTAAAGCTTGAGCAGAAAATTTGACACCTTCCCAGCTAGACTCCATAAAATTCCGGATGTTCTTATGACTTCTCCCATCGGGAGTATCTAAAACATCTTGATAAATCTTACCAAAACATCTCAATGTGTGCTGATGATCTAATCGGTTCAAATAGGCAAAACTTAATATCTTTAAAGATCCTTCATTTTGTCCGACGGCGTTATACACCATCTGTTCACCTACACCATTTCTAAAAGAGCAAGGAGTATAGTTATAATGCTCACTAATCACGGCCATTGTGTCTTCAAAATCTACCTTTCCTTCCTTTAAGGCATTTAGATATTGTATTACGCTAATTGACATCATTTTTTCTCAAACTGTAATGTTTTTGTCTGCTGTTAGATACAGCGAGGCTCATCTTACACGAATAAATAGAATAAAAAACCATGTCAGATTGGCTATTTATACAAAAAAGTCTGGTTTTTCAATAAATTTAGTTCAATAACTCAAAATATAACCGTAAAATACCGCTCTTTGGTTTGTAATTCACAGTCGAGTCCTATGTCAAATAACAATCGTAAAATCTTAGTTACTAGCGCACTTCCCTATGCCAATGGTGCCATCCATTTGGGCCACATGCTTGAGTACATCCAGACTGATATTTGGGTGCGCTTTCAAAAGCAACGCGGAAACACTTGCACTTATGTCTGTGCAGATGATACCCACGGCACGCCAATTATGCTGAAAGCCAACCAACTGGGTATAACCGAGCAACAGTTAATCGATCAATCGAGCGAAGAGCACCAGCGCGATTTTAATGCATTCATGATAGGTTTCGACAATTTCTACTCGACTCACTCTGATGAAAACCGAGAGTTCTCGGCGGATATTTATCGTAAACTCCGCGATGGTGGGCATATCGCTCAAAAAACCATTACTCAAGCTTACGATCCAGAAAAAGAGATGTTTCTACCCGATCGCTTTGTCAAAGGTGACTGCCCTAAATGTGATGCCAAAGATCAGTACGGCGATAACTGTGAAAGCTGTGGTGCAACTTATAGCCCGATTGAACTAAAAAATGCCTACTCGGCTATATCTGGCGCAAAGCCTATCGAGAAAGAGTCTGAGCACTATTTCTTTAAACTCGGAGACTTTGAAGACTTTTTGCGTCACTGGGTTGATAATCACGTCCAAGTGCAGATGAAAAACAAGCTCAACGAATGGTTTGAGGCAGGGCTTCAAAATTGGGACATATCGAGAGATGCACCCTACTGGGGTTTTGAAATCCCGGACGCACCTGGTAAATATTTCTACGTTTGGTTAGACGCGCCGGTTGGCTACATGGCGAGTTTTAAAAACTGGTGTGATAGCAACGATACAGATTTTGACGAATACTGGAATAAAGACTCAAGTACTGAACTCTACCATTTCATTGGTAAAGATATCGCCTACTTCCACTCACTTTTCTGGCCTGCAATGCTAGAAGGTGCCAACCTTAGAAAGCCGACGGGTGTATTCTGTCACGGATTTGTGACCGTTGATGGCAAAAAAATGTCAAAGTCACGTGGCACTTTTATCATGGCTGAAACCTACTTAAAGCATTTAAGACCTGAGTACTTACGCTACTATTTTGCAGCAAAGCTAGGTTCTGGTCTCGATGACATCGATTTGAACATGGAAGACTTCCGTTTACGCGTCAATGCAGACCTTGTTAATAAAGTAATCAACATCGCCTCGCGCTGTGCAGGTTTCATTTGCAAGAAATTTGATGGCAAGTTATCAGCAACACTGTCCGAGCCTGCACTTTTCCAAAGCGCTATCGCTAAGAGCGAACTCATTGCAGAGCACTATGAAAGCCGCGAATATGCCAAGGCAATGCGTGAAATCATGGCGATCGCCGATGCCGCAAACCAATACATCGATAGCGCACAGCCCTGGGTACTTGCCAAACAAGAGGGCAGCGAGCAGGCAGTTCAGGATTGCTGTACGATGGGCATCAACCTCTTTAATGTCATCTGCTCATATTTAGCCCCCGTACTGCCACAAGTAGCCGATGACGCCCTAGCCTTTTTGAATTTAGACAGCTATGCCTGGGACAATATCCAGACGCCGCTTTTAGATCACAAAATCAACAAGTTCAAGCCATTAATGCAGCGCATAGAAGCGCCCAAAGTCGAAGCTATTATTGCAGAGACAAAGCAGAACTTAGCTGAACAAGCAGCAGCAATAGAAGCAGCAAAAGCACCTGTCACTGCACTGCAAGATGAGCCCATTGCCGATACCATTGAGTTTGCCGATTTTGCAAAGGTAGATTTAAGAGTGGTTAAAATTATCAAAGCTGAGCATGTTAAAGGCGCTAACAAACTGTTGCAACTAACCTTAGACCTCGACGGTCAGACTCGCAACGTGTTTGCCGGTATTAAAAGTGCTTATCAGCCTGAGGAACTGGTTGGCAAACACACCGTTATGGTCGCTAACTTAGCGACTCGCACGATGAAATTTGGCGATTCAGAAGGCATGGTATTGGCAGCCGGCCCCGGAGGTGAAGATATTTGGATACTGGAACCTCATACAGGTGCCAAAGCGGGTATGAGAGTTAAATAATCCCAATCAATAAAGGCGCTTTTAGCGCCTTTTCTTTTATAAAAAACTCCTCTTTAAGCCGATGCTAACAGCTGCGCATCAACATACAAGTCACCCCGATTAGAGTACTCTAAGCTGGTAGATACTTGATAAGTTTCTCCCAACAGAGGCATTGCCAATACATCTCCAGGTACCCCCTCTGCTTGAATGACACCTTTATTTAACAGCACTAAATGATCGCAAAACTTAGCGGCCAAGTTGACATCGTGCAATGCCGCGACAGTAATAATTTTCCGGCTATGCGTCAGTTGCTTAATCAGCGTTAGCATCGCTAACTGATGATGCAAATCAAGCGCACTAGTAGGTTCGTCCAATAAAATCACTTTGGGCTCTACCACTAAAACCCTCGCCAGCGCCACCAACTGTTTCTGCCCGCCACTTAATTCGCTGACATCTTTATCTGCTAGATCAGAAATTTTCAATAACACTAATGTTTGCGCCACTTTTATAGTGTCAGACTCTTTAACTCTCCATGAAGACTGCTGTTTTAACGACAACAAAACAGACTCAAAAACAGATAACGCTAAACTGGTGTAAAAAGACTGTGGTAAATAGGCAATCAACTTCGCTCGCTGAGTACGTGAGCAACGATCCATGTTTTCGCCATGCAAATGTACGCTAGCGCTTTGTACTTTAATCAACCCCGCTATCGCCTTAAACAGTGTTGACTTACCCGCTGCGTTTGGCCCGAGTAAAGCCGTAAAACTGCCTGGTTTTAAGTCGCCAATGCACAGCTGGTTTAACACTTTATTCGAACCGTAACTCACCGATAAGTTGTTAATGGATAAACTCATAGCGAACGCTCCCTTGCATGTTTAAAAATAATAGCCAAAAATACCGGCACCCCGATTAGTGAAGTAATAATCCCGATTGGATAAATAATACCTGGGGTGATGGTCTTACTCACGATGGAGGTCAAACTTAGCATCAACGCCCCAAGCAATGCAGATAAAGGGATGAAGAAACGCTGATCTTCACCGACCAGCAGTCTGGCAATATGCGGGCCTACTAATCCGACAAAACCAATGGCACCTACAAACGCAACAGCGGTTGCCGCGAGCAGTGAAATACAGACTAAAATTTCAATGCGCAACCTCCCTAGGTTAACACCCATACTTAAAGCGGTCTCTTCTCCTAAGCGCAGCGCTGTCAACGTCCAAGTGCGAGACATACAAAAAGGCAATACCACAAACAGTAATGACGCCCCCCAAGCTATTTGCGCCCAGCTAGCGCGACTTAAAGAGCCTAGCATCCAAAAAACTATTCTTTGCAACTGGGTTTCTGAGGCGCCGTATTCCATCATGGCAAGCATCGCGTTAAAGGCAAAGAATATTGCAATACCAAATAAGATAATAGCCTGAGTACCTACTCCTCTGACACGCATAACCAACAGTAGTAGCAGGCAAGTGCTGAGTGCAAAAACAAAAGCATTTGCCGTCACCAGCAACGAACCGACATTCGCTACCACGCCTAGCCCAGTTACTATCGCTAACGCAGCACCAAAACTGGCTGCGGAGGAGACCCCCAAGGTAAAAGGTTCAGCTAATGGGTTATTTAACAGCGTTTGCATCAATGCACCCGCAACACCTAACATAGCGCCCACAATGACCGCAGTCACGGCGATTGGCATTCGGTAATCCCAAATAATCACCTCTAGCTTAAGGCCATGGGAGGTTTTGTCCATCAGCACTTCGAGCACTGTTGCCAGCGAGAAATTACCCGGACCTATAGAAACATCTAACATAGTGCTGGCTATTAGTAAAAATACTACGGCCATTAATAGCTTGAGTTTTTTAGCTGATCTTTTTTGATAGTTGGCTGCAGCATCCAAGGTACTTAAAGAACCTGACTGCGTATTGTTCTGTGAATTGGTGTGCCCACTGATGATATTCATTACTTACCCTTAAAACTCATGATCAACATGAATTATTGTTAGTACGACTATTCATTCTTACCTTTTATGGAGCAAAAGCATGAATAGAAGAAAAAACATCCTTGTCATGTTTTCCATATAGCAACTTATAAGATGATGACAATCACACGGCTAACGCTTACGCAATTTGCGAAGACATGTAATAGCCACTCTCATCTTAGATGAGATTATTTCAGCTTATGCCAAAATACACCGCTCGCATCAATTGGTAGGAACTTATCGTGCAACTCTTTAAATTTCGCTTTTGGATCTAGGTTTTTAAAGTCTTCTGGATAAAACCACTTAGCGAAAGTCTGTAATGCAATGAAGTGGTAGGGGCTATTGTAGAACTGATGGTAAATTGAGAAGAAATTCTTATCTTTAACCGCCTTCAATTCAGGCCACCCTTTACGATCAGCCAAGGCTTGTAACCTCTCTTGCGCTAAAGCTTCAGTTGCTTCGTAACCCAATAACACCGCTTGTGTATTAGGTCTTGCTTCTGCCCAGTTTGCGCCAGTGCCAATGATGTAATCAGGGTCATCAGTAAAAATAACTTCTGGATTAACTTTTCCAGAGAACCCTGGGAACTTACGAGACCCCCAATTGATCCCGCCTGCTTCATCCACAAGACGTCCCATATTCGCTGCACCAAAAGTATTACAGCACTTTCCTGGATTGATACCCGCCGCTCGCTCAATAAAGACAATAGGACGTTCTTCCAACTTCTTTTGCAGTACTACAGAACTAATCGAGCGCATTTGCTCTACATAGTAGTCAACAAACTTATTGGCCTCTGCTTCACGGCCTAATACCTTACCCAGCATTAGCATACTTGGAATGGTATTTTGCGTAGGGCGTTGTCTAAAGTCGACAAACACTACTTTAATACCCGCTTTTTCTAATTTTTCCAGCAATCCACTTTCTTGTGCATTGAGTAATTTACCTAAGTTTAAAATAAATAAATCAGTGTCTAAGGTAATTACTTTCTCAAGACTAAAATCCCCCGCATAAGGGCTACCCAAGTTTTCAATGTCTTTTATTTCTGGGAATACTTGTAAATACTTGCGATAAGCATCTGGATCATATTTAACCAGATCATCTTTCCACCCAACTACTCTAGCTAGCGGCTGCTCTTTATCTAATAACGCCAAGGTATAAGTGAGACGCCCTTCACCTAAAACGATATTTTTTACTTTATCAGGATCTATATTAACTTTTCGACCTGCTATATCTGTCACTTCGATCATAGCGGCAGACAAGCCACAGGAAAGGGTGAGCAAAACCGGCGCGAGCACTTTACTAACCGTTAAAAATTTAAGATTTAACACTTTTTTGTCCTTACATGAGTTTCAAGAAAGGACATATTACGTTTAACTTCTTCAAAAGTAAATCTAAATGATAATCGTTTTTATTCAATAAAATAAACAATGCTCTCTTTACTTATTTATTAATTGCGCTTGAGGGTGTTCTAAGAGACTATTTGTCTTCAATCTGTATGAATGATGAATATGAAAGAATTTAGTACCAGCGAGTGCCGCACCTTAGAAGAAGTCATCCGATATCGTAGGGATGTACGGGGTAATCAGTTTCTCGACAAAAAAATCCCCAGCGAAATTTTAAATAAAATCCTACTGGCGGCAATTAATGCCCCATCCGTTGGTTTTTCTCAACCTTGGGAATTCGTAATTATTGAAGATTCGCAACGTAAAGCTGCGATAAAAGAGAATTTTCGGTCCGAGAACACCAAGGCAAGTAAAGTATTTACCCCTTTACGGCAAACCATGTATGACGAGCTAAAATTAGAGGGAATACATGAAGCTCCAACCAATATTGCGGTATTTTATAAACCTTGCAATCATCCGGTACTCGGCCAAAACAGCATGAAAGAGGTTGGGATATATAGTGTTGTCTGTGCTATACAAAATATGTGGCTGATGGCAAGAGCACTTAATATTGGCATGGGCTGGGTAAGCATTATTGATCCGGAGCAAGTCAAAAAAACACTTAATGCCCCCTCTGAAAATCAATTAGTCGCGTATTTATGCCTAGGCTATGTTGACAATTTTTATGACAAACCTGAGCTTGAAACAAAACAGTGGGAAAAACGCAAACCGTTAGCAGATTTAGTTTACAAAGAGAGCTATTAGCAACCGAATTAAGACAAAAAACTAGCGCTTCACTCTATCTCGCTTGACGATGCAGAGCATTCCAGACATCTTATAGTGTTGACAAGATAGCGGCCCAAGGGGCGACCAATGATATCTTATTAATCTCACTACCAAAAACTGAAAACCTGAACCACCTCAAATACTTGAGTACGCGTCTTGCAATTTTTTAATCTTGGAACATTTTAATCAAAATTGATTTAATATTTGTGGTATCAAAAGGTTTGTCTAAAATAGCATCAACACCTGCCTCAAGCACTTTCTCTAAGTGGCTATCTTTTGCCTCTGAAGTCACCATCAATATAGGTACGTGTGAGTGCTCCGTTGATGATCGCACATATTTTGTCAATTCAATACCGTTAACAAGTGGCATATTGTAATCTGTGACCAGCAAATCTATCTCATTCGATTTCAGATAATCAATCGCATAGCTGCCATCTTCAAATTCAGTAATGTTATTAAGACCTAAATTCTGTAATACTTTTGACACGGCTTTTCTGGCTAATTTACTATCGTCAACAAGCGCAACACGCAAAGTATTAACATCATAGTTTTCGATATACAGATCTTCTCTGCTCAAAAAAGCCACTGCAGATTTTAGTGCGCGCTTAAGTACTGCCTGCTCAAAAGGTTTATTCAAAATAGCCAGAATGCCGGATTGCTTGAAAACTTCTAACTGATCACGGCGTTGCTCGCTAGAGACCAAAATAAATGGCAGTGAACTGAACTCTGCATATTTTCGTAACGTGTGTAGTAATTCAATGGCTGAACCATCTTGGTAGTGCAAATTTGATATAATTAAATCAGGCGGATATTTGGTTATTTTTCCAAGAGCCTCAAGCTTACTGCTAACCACCTCTATGTTAGTAATAGATTCTTCATTTAGCGATTTGATCATTATATTTTGTTGCATTTTTGAGGGTTCTATCAACAAAATACTTAATTCTGATTGGATAAGCTCTTCCATTCTTTTTCCTAGATTTCAACTTATAATTATAAACTTACAAACTCTGATTGAGTAATAAGGAATATAAACTTACATCGATATAGCATGCACTCGCTGTACAATAACTTTACTGCTTTAGCATGATATAAACAATACAGCAAAGCCATTATTGGGCATGCCTAACAAGACCTCTGCAAAAAGTAGTTTGCTAGCGCTCTCTTATGCATATGCTAGCGGTAAACACACTGCAAACATTAATACTCAATTAGTATAGCAGACCCAAATCGTATATTTATTTTTTAGTTAATACAAATGTTTACCAAGAACAAAGTAGTTGATTTCCTATTAAGACAAGCACTTGCACAGTGTTCATTGACACCATGTAATAAACACACCTTAAGGAAGCAGCAAACAAGCCCCAATCGCCAATGGCGTACAAAATGATTTGTCATTGTGGCAATGGTTACAGACTGGCTTAGCTCTACGAAAACCATTAACAAAAAACACTCGCGAGCCCGTACATCTTACAGGGTACTTAGGTTTTAACAAAAACTGAGCGGTTCACAGAGCTGAAATATTGTTTCAGATGCATTTACTTTGTCAGAACACTTGTAAAGGAGTCGCTATTTCCGACCGAGCTTATGTGGTGCAATGCACCCCCTCTTTCATGATTATTAACCGCTTGGGCTTTGCGTATAAAGAAGCACAGAAAAAGCTTGGGGACTTACCAGCTACTCCTTAACTACCTGCATTATTTGCGTTGGATTATCTCTGTTTGAGCGGCATATTCTTGGTAATAGGATAGCAATGCACTACTTCCGACAACTGATGCCGTTTACAGTAACGCGCCCAGGGATGGATTATGCAATTATTCACTCGTAAATCAGGCATTTTAAACATCTTCAAGATGCAACTTTATCCATCGACTACCCCGTAATACACTGCTCGCTCTCGCGATTTTTTACAGTGAAGCGATGCAGGCTAAGTCTTAAAGAGATAGATCTGAAACATTAAATTTTGATGATTAAGCTTTCGTCAAACTAACACGCATCAAAGGGGCTTTAAATACTATCAAAAACTTAAGCATAGTTTAAACTTGAAATATATTATATGCTTAAAATATTCTCGCTTCATGTGTTAATCTGTACGGCATTAATAGACAAAAAACAAATAATAATTAGAGGTTAAAATGACAGAACGTGAATCAATGGAGTTTGACGTTGTTATCGTAGGTGCGGGCCCTGCAGGATTATCAACTGCTTGTAAATTAATGCAACAAGCCCGAGACAATGATCAAGAAATCAGCGTTTGTGTCGTTGAAAAAGGCTCTGAAGTTGGCGCACATATTATGTCCGGTGCCGTTGTTGAGCCTCGCGCATTAAATGAACTCTTTCCCGATTGGAAGGACAAGGGCGCTCCCCTAATTACACCAGTAACAGAAGATCAGATCTTCCTGCTTAAAAACGCCCAATCAGCCACCAAAGTCCCTAATTTTTTTGTACCAAAACCCATGCATAATGAAGGCAATTATATTGCCAGTGTTGGCAACCTTTGCCGTTGGTTAGCAGAGCAGGCGGAAGAATTAGGCGTTGAAGTATTCCCAGGCTTTGCCGCTGCACATGTTATATACAGCGATGAAGGTGCTGTGGCAGGTATTGGAACCGGCGACATGGGCCTAGACGAGTCGGGCGAACAAAAGGATGGTTACATGCCCGGCATGGATCTACTCGCAAAATACACAGTATTTAGTGAAGGCTGTCGCGGCCATTTAGGCAAAGAACTGATTGCCAAATATTCTTTAGATAAAGATAGCGATGAGCAACACTATGGCATCGGTATTAAAGAGCTTTGGGATATTGCACCTGAGAAACATCAACCTGGCTTAGTATTGCATGGTGCTGGCTGGCCACTAGACAAAGAAAGCGGTGGTTTTTTCCTCTATCACTTAGAGAACAATCAAGCCGTTGTCGGCTTAATTACCGATTTAAGCTACAGTAATCCGCATTTAAGCCCGTTCGATGAATTTCAACGCCTTAAGCATCACCCACAATTAGCGCAGCACTTAGCTGGCGGCAAGCGAGTCTCTTACGGGGCCAGAGCAATCACTAAAGGCGGATTTAACTCCCTGCCGAAAATGACTATGCCCGGCGCGCTGTTACTGGGCTGTGATGCAGGAACACTCAATTTTTCGAAAATAAAAGGCACGCACACTGCAATGAAATCAGGCATGATTGCCGCTGAAACCATCTTTGAGGCGCTTGGCAGTGAAGATAAAGGTGGTCTAGACCTATCTTCATACAGTGATAAATTTAAAGCGTCTTGGGTTTATGAGGAACTGTACCGCAGTCGTAACTTTGGACCGGCCCTGCACAAGTTTGGCACTATCATCGGCGGTGGTTTCAATTTTGTAGATCAAAATATAATCCCAATTCCCATCACTTTGCATGACAACAACCCTGACTATGCACAACTACAACCCGCTGCAACTTCACACGTTATAGAGTACCCAAAACCCGATGGGGTATTGAGTTTTGACAAGCCTTCCTCGGTGTTTTTATCCAATACTAACCATGAAGAAAACCAGCCTTGTCACCTAAAACTTAAAGATAGCAGCATTCCACTGGGCAGCAACTTGGCTCAATATGCAGAACCTGCACAGCGCTATTGCCCTGCTGGCGTTTATGAAATAATTGAACAAGAGGGGGAAAAACTGTTCCAGATAAACTCTCAAAACTGTGTCCACTGTAAAACCTGTGACATCAAAGATCCGGCACAGAATATCACCTGGGTTGTTCCTGAAGGCGCGGGTGGACCAAACTATCCTAATATGTAAATAAGCTTGCACTACTGCTGTCTGGTTACAAGTACTCTAAACCAGGCAGCAGTAATGTTAATCCATATCAGCTCTGAGCAACCCTTTTAAATGAGCAACCACTGTCCCACCCAAGGTACTAATCGCATACCCCCCCTCTAACATTGAAACCACTTTCCCTTGCGCATGTTTATCAGCGAGCTGAACTAACTTGCGAGTCAGCCAATGATAGTCAGCATCGTGCAGAGCATGCGATGAGATGCTATCGCTAATATGCCCATCAAAGCCCGCTGATATGAAGATTATTTGCGGAGCATAAGCGTCAATTAATTGAAACCACTGGGCTACTGCCAAACGATAAGCCTGACCATCTGTTGCAGAGGGAAGCGCTATATTGTGGATGTTGTCGGCGTTATTCTCATCGCCACTGTAAGGATAAAAAGGGTGCTGAAAACTAGAACACAGCATAATTTTATCATTTCCCTGAACAATATCTTGGGTACCGTTGCCGTGATGTACATCAAAATCAACAATTAAGACACGCTTTAGATCATAGTGATTAATCGCATGCAGCGCGCTAATTGCAATATTATTAAAAAAACAGAACCCCATCGCCTGCCCTTTGCTCGCGTGATGCCCAGGCGGACGCACTGGGCAAAACACACTGCGATGCGCCCCCTGCATAAGCAGATCCACCGCCATCACTCCGGAGCCAGCAGCATATTGCGCCGCCGCTAAGGTTTGCGGCATCATTTGTGTATCTGCATCTATAACAAACACCCCCTGACTTGGGGCATTGGCATATAGACTTTCGATATAATGCGGCTGATGAGCTGCTACCAACTGCTCCTTAGTCACTTTTTTACTTTGATACAGCGGACAGACATGCCCCAAGCCTGAATCAATCAATTGCTCGCTGATAGCATTTAGTCTAGCAGGGCATTCTGGATGCCCTGCACCCATTGAATGCTCCATACACTGCGGATGTGAAACAATTGCAACAGACATATCCTCTCCCAAATTCACAATTAGTAAATATTGCGATTTCTTGAGGGCTAGCTCAACCCTCCACCATCAAGAGCTTGTATCGTAAAAAATGATATCGCTAGATTGGTTTTTGCGCATTTGTTGTAATCGAGTAGCCAAACATCCGACATGAATTTCCAACTGATAATCATCGGGGTCTAAAATATAGAGAGACTTTCCCTCACTTTTATTTTGCTTCCACTGCTTCACGCCCAAATCACGCAAGCGCCGACTAAACTCCTCAAAATGCTGCTCATCAATATCGAAGGCTAAATGGCTGTAATCTTGATTCACACAAACATCATCTAAGCTTAGACAAATCCACTGACCCGCCACACTTAAATAAGCCCCCTTCGACCACTTTACTTTTAACTGCATACCGAGAATATCAGTATAGTAGACAATTGATCGATTTAAATTACTGACTGCGATTGTGACATGGTTAATCCCCTTTAACATTGCCAGCCCCCGACTTTTCCACATCAAATAAAGGCAACAGAATTTCCGATAGATCGTTGACCATTTTATTTCGACTTAATCTATCAAATGCCTTATACAATTTTTGACGCTGAGCCGATTGCAGCTGCTCTATTAACTCAGAAACTTGTTGATCAGGCATATGCAACTGGTCACGCTGAGCGTGGTTTCGCCCCTCTAGAGCTCGGTACATAATCAGAAACCTCGCCAATACGACATAGGGAAAGTTTTTGTTGCTCATCGGACCTTGTCGGGCTTCATAGCCTCCTAGTGGTAAACCTTTAAGCTTGAGGCTGGCAAGCTTATCACTGCTAAACCATGCTGCAGTTGAGCCTATCACTCCTCCGCCAATGGCCCCCAATAGGAATGACTGCCCAGCCAGCGCTAAGTCGATAACCCCTCCTGCACTCGCACCAGCGATTGCCGCTACTTTTGTTAACTGATTTTTATCGAGCCCCCATGCAAACCATTTTTGCGTATCAAATAAATCGTCTCCAATACTGAGAATACTTTGCTGCCGCTTCAGGTGATAGTGACGATACAGTTGCTGTAATTGATCATGTGCGCTAATTTCTCGCTCGCGCATCCACTTTAGGTAGCGCTTATTAAGCAATGGCTGGATTTTCTTTGCCTGTTGCTTATCCAGCACTTTCTGCTGGATTTGATACAGGCATAAGTCTTCGATTAGCTGAGCTGCAATGTCACAGCTCTTTTGTTTTTGAGCTTGTAACCGCTGCCCAAATGCAGCGATTATCTGGTTGAGCTGATCAGCCCAAGGCAAGTGCAACTGAGCAAAAGCTTCCAATAAGTGGATATGTTGCTCCAAATCTGCTTTAACCGCGTTAAAAACACGCACTATCCTAAAGTACTGCACAAGTGCCTGCTGCCAATTTTCTACATACTTGCTATTTTGTATCGGGTTAATCAGTGCCATACTCGGCTGTCCTGTCCAGCGCAAAATTTCCATTTCAGCCTCATAATCCACACTGTAGGGCCTGGAGGCATCAACAACATACAATATGGCAGCCCCATTCATGATCGGCGTTAATAGCGCGTGTTCATCGGGAAACTGCATCTGACAGCTGGCATCTTGCAAAAACTCACTAATTCGCTGAGCACGTTTGTCGGCACTAATAGACTCAGACTGCAGCCAAGCGAGTACTTTCCTAGGCCGCTGAAAACCTGGGGTATCAATCAGCAGATACTGGTTATCTTCCAGCTTGATGGCAAATTCATCGGCACTGGTAGTGGTACCACTGCGTGCAGATATAGCGACACTGTCATCTCTGGCTAAAGTAGCAACAATAGATGATTTTCCTTTATTGGGATGGCCTACTACGGCAAATGCAGGGGTCATATTAACTCCTCCAATTGCTGCAACTGCCAATTTTTAATCGCAAAACAAAAACGACGCCACTCATCCAAATGCAGTGGATTGACTTTTTGAAACTGATCGCTCTCCCAATCCAACACCAACAAGGTACCTTTAGAAGCTCGCATAAAGTCCTCTAACTCTCCCATCGGGGGTTCCCAAGAAGCCACTATAACCACTTTATCAAAAGGATCACCGAGAGCCGATTGAATATCTCCAACCGTCGCTGCAGCACCGATCAAATGACAACTTTTAGCTTGACCGTACTTATCCATTAACTGGCTTTGTAAAACATCAGGCAATACCGACCAACTCAGCAACGCAGATTGCGACAAATCAAGCAATTGATGCTGTAATTGTTGCAACTGATCATTGCCATCTACCTCCTGTAAATCATTATTAGTCTCTGTGCTGATATCATTGCAAGCAATTCTAGCACGGCTTAACTGTATTTTAGCGATCGTAAAAAGCATAGTGCGTGGCAACAACACATAATACAATTGCGCCAATAACACATAGCGCCACCACACATCCGAATTCGAAAGCCCCGTAGCAACAACTAACCTTGAATCTTGCGAGGATTGAACTTGTTCCATGAGCGGCTGAGCAGCTTCAATAAAAAACCATGGCAGCGAAATAAACTGTAATAGAGGAAATACACTGTCAGCACTTAACAAAGTGCTGCGCCACACAAAAGAGACATCACTGAGCAGCAGCGTACAAAAAAAGGCGGCTAACGCACCAAGACTTAATGCCAGCGCGAGTTTTTGTGATTGGTAGAAGAGCCAGGGCTTACGTAATATGCTATTTTTTAACTCAGCAGTGTCATCAAGCCAATCGCTTGGCCAAAATGGCAGCTGTAAAAAAAGCTGAGATAAATTGAATTGGGATTTAAAGAAGCTGCAATAAAGCGTAAGCCCAAGAGAAACCAGCGGTACAAAGACAAAGATAAGCTGCAGATACAATAGATTAACTCGACCGTATTGATCCCCCAACATCAACGCGATGGTGGTGATAAATGCGGTCAAAAAAGCGAGCAAAGAGAAATACTTAGACAGACGTTGATTATTATCCTTAGACACCTTATCCCCTTAAGGCCAAATAATTATCCCCGGGACAACCCCTTTCGCTTAGGTTCTCCTTCACTTTGGGTAGCGGGATATTATTGGTTATTATTAGTTCTACAAAATTTACGCCACTAGAGGCAGGGAATGACACCCTTGAAGACTTAGGCGCTAGCTTATGTACCGCAAATCCACTTTTCGATGATAGAGGCTTTGCCTAATTGATTGCTAACCTACCCTTCTATGATTTTGAATAATAACAGAGAATCACTTTAGAGCAGCCAAAAAAAAGGGCGAATCGTTAGATTCACCCTTCTATTTCTAATATTAGTGTATTAATACATTGAATATTAGTTTAGCTGATTATCTTTGCTTATAGAGCAACGATGTTTTCAGCTTGTGGTCCTTTCTGACCTTGTGAAACGCTGAACTCAACACGCTGGCCTTCAGCTAGAGTTTTGAAGCCGTCGCCTGCAATTGCAGAGAAGTGTGCGAAAACGTCTGGTCCAGACTCTTGCTCGATGAAACCGAATCCTTTAGTTTCGTTGAACCATTTAACTGTACCAGTAACTGTATTAGACATAATAATATCCTGTAATTTTTAAATTTTGCCAACATTGGCGGTAATAGCATAAAAGTAAACTAAAACTTAGAAACTACAAGGACGTGGAATTACGAATAAATCTGCGATTTGGAGCATGTAAATAAATAGGCTTTCTTTGTTGCTGAGCCGTAATTTACTCCTCTATATTTGTAAAGTCAAGCAAATATACGCAATCACCTAACACCCTACAGATTCAATATTACCCAGAAATCAAGTCATTAGGACTTTACTCTGTTTGCTCATTGCCCTATATAAAATATAGGAAAAATCCCGCTCCATGCTGAATCAAAAATAAACTAAAATGATTTCTTATTGATTAAGCAAGGACTTTTAAAATGGAAAATACTCCAACTGAAAGACGCAAACAACAAAGACCCACAGCAGATAGACGCAGCAATGACCGAAGGACCTGCGATAGACGCATCGCACCACGTCGCTCTCATTAGTATCTAAAGCTCACCAAATGCAGGTAACACTCAGCAGGCTACTCGCCTGCTTCTTGCATATCTTATTCACTTCTTGCTTGCTCGACCACCAAAATCCTCGCCTCCCCTACAGGTTCTGCAAAGTGCTCCTGCCCTATTGTTGCATGATAAATATCACCGACTTGTAATACGACAGAAAACTTTTCGCCTTTAGATCGATAATGCATATTCACTTGCCCAGACAGCACCACAAAAACCTCCTCTCCTTCATTGATGTGCCAATGATAAGGCTGATCTGCCCAATGTAGCCTTGTTGTTATTCCTGACATGTTTGCAATCTCTTGCGCACCCCATGCCGCTTCTGCTCTAAACTCTGCCCCTTTAACAACCACCAACTTCTCCTTTTATATTAAATCATGCACTGTATTTTATGCTTTATGAAAGAGTCTAATAAGCGGCAATAAGGACCAACAAAGGGTGAAAAAAGACTTTATTCGTCGTGTATTTTCAACGATTTATCAAGAATCTGTGATTGGAAAATAAATAAAGAGTGCAAAGCATTGATTTTACGCTGGAATGGAAAAATTTTACGGCAACCATAATTGCCATCGCTGTTATAAGCGACGAGTAACTCTGATGCAGGGGAATTTAGATTTATCTTTTATGATGGTCTAGCTAGATTTGCACTTTTAGGCGCGTACCCACTGACAGATACGCGATATAACTGGCATCTAGTGGTTAAAAAAAATTCGTACTTAAGCTGGTGTTAAACTCTCCTTCGCTGATTGAGGATTACTCATTTCATGAATAATCAAATGTTTAACATAAAACACCAGACGTATTTAGCAAAAAGCTTAATGTATACGGTTATTGGTATGTTCCCAAAGTAATAAAGCTACTTTGAGAGGGCAGCAAGCGCTCAGAATTGAACACTTTGCCACCTTTTAAGGCCTTTGTTCCTCGATTATTTTATCACAATAGATGCTTTGATTATTTTAAGCTCTTTTGAAGTACGGCCAGACTTGCTACCGAATTGTTCCAGCGTTTTAACAGCATCCATACCCTTTGTAACATAACCAAATACTGTATGCTTACCATCAAGCCAAGGCGTCGCTTTAAAGGTTAAAAAGAACTGGCTACCGTCGGTACCTGGGCCCGCATTTGCCATACTTAATACCCCGGGCTTATCATGTCTGGCACTTGCACTAAACTCACCATCGTAGTTGTAGCCAGGGCCCGCGCGGCCTGTTCCAGTAGGATCGCCACCTTGCGCCATAAAGTTGCTAATCACGCGATGAAAAATGATGTTGTCATAAAACCCCAACCGCGATAAATAAATAGTACTTGTCACGTGCATTGGAGCAACTTTAGGTAACAATTCAACTTCGATATCGCCTGCCGTCGTTTGCAGCTTCCAAAGATATTTTTTCCCTTGACTGAATGCCTGCATTGGCGGAAGTGTTAGCTGACGTTTCCAATTCTCAGAAGTTTTATCAACTTGCTGTGCACTGATAAAAGTATCAATATTCTTCACGGCATCGCTTGCAGCAACCGTAGTGACTGCACTTAACATCAGCACGCTTGCAACTAGTGTTTTGATTCTATTCATCGATATGACCCTTATAAATCATTGCTTTAAAATAGATATTGTAACTAGGAATACACTGCCAAGTCCAACACTTCAGGCTTGCTTATATATTTCCTGCGCATGCCAGAAAGATGTATGAGTTAATGTTTATATTATCGAGGAAACAAGCCTGCACAAACTGCTATGCAGAGCTTGCAATAAACACAGATTTAACGCTCCACAAAGGCTCTTTCAATCACATAGTGCCCTTGGTGGCCTTTATCGGCACCGATAAAGCCCATGCCATCCAAAATATCACAAAATTCTTGTAACATGCCCGGACTACCACAGATCATAAATCGATCATGCTCTATATTCAGATCTTCAATGCCTAAATCTTGAGTGAGCTTTGCGCTAGTCATCAGCTGGGTTAAACGCCCTTGATTGCGAAACTCCTCTCTTGTAACCGTTGGATAATAAAGGAGTTTCTCCTTAATAATATCGCCGAAATACTCATTTTCAGGGAGTTCATTTTCAATGTAATCAGCGTAGGCAAGCTCAGACTTGTAGCGAACACCGTGTGTTAAAATCACTTGATCATACTGTTCGTAGATTTCCGGATCTTTAATGATACTCATAAAAGGTGCCAGACCTGTTCCCGTGCTAAGTAAAAACAAACGCTTTCCGGGAAGCAAATAGTCATCTATTAGCGTGCCAGTCGACTTGCGTCCCACCAAGACTTTATCGCCTACTTTAATCTTTTGCAGTTTAGACGTTAACGGGCCGTCATCTACTTTAATACTGAAAAATTCAAGCGATTCTTCATAGTTAGCACTAGCAATACTGTAGGCGCGCATGATTGGCCTATCTTCACCTTCCAAACCTATCATGGTGAAATGTCCATTTTTAAACCGAAAACCTGGATCGCGGCTGGTTTTAAAACTGAACAGCGTGTCATTCCAGTGATGCACACTTAGCACTTCTTCTGCGATGATATTTGACATTGAGACTCACTCCAAAGATTAAAAGCCTGCGCTGTATAAAACTTATACAAATCCAGACCTTTGCATATAACTAAACGGAATAAAAAAATAATTTGTTATTGCCGATAATAGCTACAACTAAAATCTAGTCAAATAACATTTCTGACTATCTATATAGCGACAAACTATAAATCTCTGCAGGAACTATTTAGAGCCTCCTAAACACTTTGGTGACAACAACTGTTTATCTTCCTTCACTGACCACTCTTGTACCGTAAACAGATGTAGCGCTAACGCGTGAATTGGATTATTCATCAAGATCGCCACCAGCGCATAAATACTTTGATGACGCGCAACCGCGCGCTTACCGGCGAAATCATCTGACACTACAATCAGCTTAAAGTGGCTCTCGGTTGCAGTACCTGAGTGCATATGACTTTCGTTTTCTAGGTAGAACTCTTGTGCATTAATACCTAACTTTACTAACTCTTCTATTTTTGCAGCAATACTCATTTGACTCTCTTTATCGCGGGTATATTAATTATTGTAATGCCTATTGATAGGCTAATAGCCATTAACACCTTGTGAGTGGACAGCAATTTTTTAACCGTTTACTCAGATTTTTCAAAACTTAGTAAATTAATGCATGATTGATTATTGTTATCTGCTTGTCTATTCGTTATCCATTTTTTTAAAGCGCTTGTGTACTCTGCGGGTCAGCATCCAAACCGCAGCGACAACCAAGGGAACAGACAGCCCCACCAACTCTGATTTAGACAATACAAAGTTGTGCAGATCCAGTGAACTGATAATGTATTTAACCAAGCCTACACTGTAATAACTTATCGCCGCGACAGACAACCCCTCGACTGCATGCTGCATTTTTAACTGTATTTGTGAGCGTCTATCCATAGAGGTCAGCAGTAATTGATTTTGCTCCTGTATTGAAAGCTCTACTTTGGTACGCATCATATCTGACACTCTATCAATGCGTTTGGAGAGGTTTTCTAATCGATCACTCACTGCTCGACAAGTATTTACCGCCGGCGTTAACCTTCGGGTAATAAACTCAGTCAAACTTAAGTGTCCCGATACTTCATCCTCTCGCAACTCCACCAGCCTTTGCATGACCAAGTCATAATAGGCAAAAGTAGCCGCGTAGCGAAAAGCTGTACGGGTGCGCACTGCTTCCACTTGAGCAGCCATTTGCGTTAGCTGTGTCAGTATTCCCTGCTCAGAAAAGCCATCTTCACAGGCTAGTTGATTGGTCAAACTCACTAATTGGCTATCCAACACAGACAAGCCACTGGAATTTTCACGCGCTAATGGCAACGCCATTAATGTCAACATTCGATAAGTTTCAATCTCAATCAAACGCTGGCTTAATCGACCTATTTGCGAGTCGCTCATGTGCGCATTGCCAATTAAAAAACGCCCAAAACCATCGGAGTGCTGCTTAAATGAGGTCCACACCCGCGCATCACCATTTTGTGGACTACTGCCCACCAAACGCTGCCCCTCAAAAAACTGTTTCGCCTTAGGTATCAGTTGCACATCGGTATCGTCAATACATTGCAAAGCCAAATGAAAATTTGCCACGACCATACCAGGCAAAGCCTCTAGCCAACTTTGTGGCAATGGCGTTAATCCGGTTTTTTCAAAGGGAGCACTATCACCCACATCCATATTGATGAAGGTGAAGGCCGTAAACTCCATATGTACTTCACGCCTGACTCTGAAAGTGGCGGTTTCAAATTGCAAATTATTGTTATCGACAGTGGGGACACTCTGCTCAAAATAAGCAAACAATTGCTGCAAGTGTTTAAATTGTTTACCTTTTTGTGCATCATCACTGAGCAATACAAAATGGGTAATGTGCGCTGGGCAAGAAATAACATGATAGGGCCGTGAATGCATCTCTTGGTATAGCGATTCGAGTAGTGGATGGTACTCTATCCCCGATATTTTTTGATTCTGGCTCAAGGGGCTATCCTTTATTTTACCATTAAATTAAGCGCTTATTTTTGCGCTCATTATTGGTGCGTCTGACAAATCGAAACTCATTAAGTTGGCCTGTAAATCAAACCACTGCGTAAATAACTCGTAGCTCAACGGCGGCCAATAATCCGCGTATTCATCCCAAGCCGACAATTCGTTTTCCAACATAATTTGCCAGCTAGTGTGCAACAATTTTTCAAAGTCTTCTTCTTCTACCACCTCATCAATCAAATAAACACTGCCAGCTTCTCTCAACTGCTCAAGCGTGAGCAACTCATAGCCATCTTCCACGCTCACCTTCCCCTCTAAACTCGCTACCCACTGCGCAAAAGGGGCTTTGGCTAACAAGGTAAAGCTCGATCTATTTAATAATTTCATTGGTAGGTTTTCTCTGATTCAATAGCAATGAATTAGGTATAACCTAACTCTGCAAAAGGTTAATTCCCTACCGATGGGTGTCAATTTAGCCAATGCCTTTCATCACCAGCTTGCGGATGAACACTCATTAGTCCTAAGTTGCAACGCGCATCGAAAATCAGCTAGCAGCTAGGTTTTCCCAGGGAATTGTTAATGTATGGCAACATTATTGCCGTTTTCTATACAATATTAAATAGTTAATGAATTGTGACTAACGAAATGCTACATTCTGCGCCCTATCAACAATCTATCTAATGCAATCAAAGTCCGAAGTACCTCATGAAAATACCCATTTTAAAATCACTGGAAAGTAGAGAACAGTGGCTCTCTTTTAGCGCGCAAGAAACACCTTATGCCTATATTAGCTCGCCATTAGCACTGGTTGATTTTCAAACGAGTTTTATAATGGTGACGGATATCAACAAGAACCTGCGCGATGGTAGACGCGCCAAGAAATTTAGTATTGGCGCCAAACTCAGCAACGACCCAGCTTGGGCGTTAATTGAGAGCTCTCAATGGAGCCTAAAAGTACTACTTGATAAATTAAATAGCTTGGATTTCAGCAGTAATGTACGTGATAACTCAGCATTAAACGTGCACGGCGACTTAACGGTAAGACAATTCTTTTCCAAAGATAAGTGCATTATATCCCCGCTGCTGCTAGTTCAGCTAGCGCCCTTACAGAAATCACCTAGCGCATGGTTCTTAAACGATGTTAAAAGATTGTTGAGTTGCGAGCAATACAAGGAGCTAAAGTGGTTGGTAAAGGACCCACAGCTGAACAGTATTAAAGCGGTCCTTATGCAATTAATTAGTCATCCTGAAGGATGGCGCATTGATATGCAAAAAGAAAAAATCGTGCTCAGCCATAAAGATGTTTTTATCTTGCGGTTCACCCCCGATATTGGGGTTCAAACAGATCTTCCACTACTGCTGCAACACATATAACCTGCTCTGTTGATAAAATGACTGCTTAGTTGATTTCAATCAACACCTATTCCAGCAATGTTTTTATAATCATCTTTCAAATAGATGAATCATGTGACTGCCCTGCGGCGCTAAACGCAACTTATTGATCTTGCGGCGATCGGGAAAACACCCTCTAAGGGTACAACTGACAAGTTTCGATTTCCTCCCAGTCCGATAAGTTACTTTGTTCGGCCACTGCATAGTCACAGTTTCTGGTACTAATTATACATCGAATTTATCTGGAGTGGTTTTGAACAACTTAGTAGACAGACAGCTTATCAGCTGGAACAGTGAACTCATTAAACGTCACGATATCGCAGGACCTAGATATACATCCTACCCAACCGCACTACAATTTAGCGATACTTTAGGCACCGATAGTTTTCTACAAAAAGCCAAAAGCACTTTAGATAACACTCAACCGCTGTCACTGTATTTTCATATCCCCTTTTGCGCCCATGTCTGCTATTACTGCGCCTGCAATAAAGTTATCACTAGACAACGAGAGCGCTCCGCTCCATATTTAGAGACCCTCTATCGTGAAATGCAGACAATGTCCGACCACTTTAGCGCCCAAAGAAAGGTTACTCAGCTTCATTGGGGAGGCGGAACCCCCACTTTTTTAAGTGATCAACAAATTGTCGCGCTGATGCAAAAAACCCGGGAACTGTTTAACTTAAGTGACGATGACTCTGGTGATTACTCTATTGAAATAGACCCCAGAGAGTGCTCTGAACAAACGCTCATTACCTTGCGCAGTGCAGGTTTTAATCGCATTAGTTTAGGTGTGCAAGATGTAGACCCTAAAGTGCAACAGGCAGTCAACCGAGTGCAATCAACTGCCCAGACAGCGACATTGATAACACAGGCGAGAGCGCTAGGGTTTAAATCAATCAATATTGACTTAATTTATGGGCTACCGCACCAAAGCGTCAGCACTTTTAGCGATACTTTAGAGCAAGTGATTAAAATGTCACCAGATAGACTCTCAGTATTCAATTATGCGCATATGCCCGATCGTTTTAGACCTCAGCGCCATATAAACGCAAGCGATCTGCCTAGTCCTTCTGAAAAACTGAACATCCAGCAGCAGACTATCGCGTTATTACATGACGCGGGCTACAACTATATTGGTATGGATCACTTTGCCAAACCCGATGACGAACTCTCTTTGGCACAGCAAAACAACCAGCTTCATCGCAACTTTCAAGGCTATACCACACACAATGACTGTGACCTAATTGCAATGGGCGTCTCGGCAATCAGTCAAATAGGCGATACTTACTATCAGAACGCCCACGATTTAACCCGCTATACGCAACTTATAGACAGCGACAAAACGGCGATTATCCGCGGGGTAAGCTTAACTCAAGACGATAAAATCAGGCGTGCCTTGATTACTCAACTCATCTGTCATTTCAGTGTCGATATAGCCGCTTTTAATCAACAACACGGGATAGACTTTTATCAGTATTTTGACACGCAAAAGGGACAGCTAGCGCTGTTAGCTGCAGACAAACTCATCAAATACGATGAGCTAAGCCTGCATATAACGACTGCCGGTCGAATATTGGTTCGCAGAGTGTGCATGGTATTTGACGCCTACCAAAAACCGCTGGGCGAGCAACAAAAATATTCACGCATTATATAAAGCAACGCGGTGCTTGCGACGCTCCTTGGCAATCGCTGATAGAGCGATAAAGTCTAGACACTCACTGGCAGCCTGTTAGCCATAACAGGATCTGCCGCCATTTTTGCAAATATCCACTGCTCAAACAGCTGAATATTGGGTTGCACTTGGTAAGCTTTGGGGTAGACAAAAAAGTATTGCCGTAAACTTGGCACGCTTTGGCCCGATAAGTTAACCAACTTACCTTGTTCCAGCTCTTGGCTAATTAACACCGGGTCAATTAACGCCACACCAGCACCGGCAAGGCAAGCATCTAGAATTTGCGCGGTGTTTTGAAAATCAAAGCTCAGGTCCGGTTCTGAATACTGCTTATTTTGACTATCAAACCACTCTCGCCACTCGCTCAAGACCTTGGCATTTATCAGTAGCGGTAATTTGAGCAGTTCTTCTACCTCTTGCAATTGCGTCGCTAAGCTGGGATGACAAACTGCTGCTAACTGCTCACAACAAAGCAATTTAGCCTGCATTCCAGGCCAGGGACCGGTACCGCGTCGAATCACTAAATCTAACCCCTCCTGACTAAAATCAGACGCATCTGTACTGGTTTGCATTTTTAACTGCCAACTGGGGTGTACCTGCCTAAAATCTTCAAGTTTAGGTAATAACCAGCGGGTAGCAAAAAAAGGTACTACCGATATTTTAATGATAGATTCGGCGATTTGATCGTCATGCAACAAAGCCTGAGTTGCATTGAGTAACGTCTCTATGCCAATTTTAACTTGCGGATAATATCGCTCACCTGCTTGCGAGAGCACGACTTGACGATCTAAGCGGACAAAAAGCTGAACCCCTAAACGCTCCTCTAGCTGTCTAATCTGATGGCTCACCGCTGAGGGCGATACAAATAGCTCACTGGCCGCTAGCGAAAAGCTTTTAAGCCTTGCCGCACTTTCAAAGGTGCGCAAGCTATTTAGTGAAGGCAGAGACATGTACTTATCCAACGTTAAGACAAAGAAAAGCATTATACATGAGTATTTACTCAACTGTAGCCTGAAAAGAAGTCTTTTGCCTGTCTCAATGTATCTATCTATGATGTAGCAATCAAAATAGCCAGCTAAATTATGTTGAGGAAACGCACATGAGTATTACCGGAAATATTTTAATCAATGGTCAATGGATAAAAGGCAATGATTCGAGCTTTAACGCTGCCAATCCAGCCACGGGTGAAAGCTCTACAACAAACTTCACCAATGCTGATCTTAGCCAAGTTGACACGGCTGTAAATCTAGCATCACAGGCCTTTGATAGCTACTCTCAATACAGCGACACACAAAAAGCAGTATTCTTACGTACTATTGCGCAAGAGCTAGAAACGATCCGCCCTGCCATCGTAGAGCATGCCACCTGGGAAACAGCACTACCTGAAATGCGTATCAATGGTGAGCTAGGCAGAACCATCGGCCAACTCAATATGTTTGCAGCCCTTTTAGAAAAAGGCGACTGGAAACGCCCGGTGATTGATTTGGCACAACCTGATCGCGCGCCTTTACCAAAGCCTGATTTACGCCTGACCCAAGTGCCACTAGGTCCCGTTGTAGTCTTCTCTGCCAGTAACTTCCCGCTAGCATTCTCTGTGGCCGGTGGCGATACTGCCTCAGCACTGGCAGCAGGCTGCCCGGTTATTGTTAAAACCCATGGTGCACACCCCGCCACGTCTGAACTTGTCGCTGGCGCTATTTTAAGTGCCATGGAAATATGCGGTGTCCCTAAAGCAGTTTTTGCGATGGTTCACGGCAGTGGCCGTACCATAGGTACAGCACTGGTTAAACATCCAAAAGTAAAAGCGGTTGGCTTTACCGGTTCAATTGCCGGTGGACGTGCACTGTACGATATTGCCGTTTCCCGCCCAGAACCTATTCCATTCTTTGGCGAGTTAGGGTCTACTAACCCAGTGTACTTATTAGCGCAATCACTGGAAGAGAATGCCGAACAAATAGCAGAATCTTTCTTAGCCTCACTGATGATGGGTGTCGGTCAATTCTGCACTAGCCCTGGCATGTTAATCGCCGTTAAAGGCTCAGCGATGGATAGACTGATTGCCACGCTGGCTGAAAAGGTACCAACTTTGGCTGCTGGCAGCTTGTTAACATCCGGTATCTGTCAAAGCTACGACAATATCTGTGAAGAGCGCACCAAGTTAGCGAGCTTAAAAACAATTGCCAAAGGTACCCCTGGCGATAGCGCTGCAAGTCAGGCGCAAGTTGCACTGTTTAGTGTTGATGCCAGCGATTATTTAGCCAATGCAGATCTAGAAGAAGAAGTCTTCGGACCTTCTACACTTGTGATTAGCTGTGATGATGAAGCACAAATGATGAGCGTCGCCGCCAGCATGAAAGGTCACTTGACCGCCGCTATTTTTGCGACTGATGCCGACCAAGCTGCTGCCGCCACACTGCTACCTATCTTGCAACAACGCATTGGACGAGTATTGTTTGATGGCTACGGCACCGGGGTTGAATTGAGCTCTGCTATGTCACACGGCGGTCCTTACCCTAGTAGCTCTGCCTCACAAACTACCTCAGTAGGCACCAGAGCGATCGAGCGCTTTACCCGCCCGCTTTGCTATCAGAACACCCCTGATGCACTACTACCAGCTGAGCTTAAAAATGCCAACCCGACTGGCATCATGCGCTTAGTTAATGATCAGTGGTCTGATAAAGCAATCGGCTAATCACTATCATTTAAAGCACATAGCCCGGATATTGAATGCAATGCTGTGTGATAGCAGCGCTTTATTACGGATAATTTGTCCGTAATAAAGCGCTAAGCTATCGCACTAACCTGCGCACTGTAATATTCGGGATTATTTCCCTTATCAGCTTGAGGCATTCAGATGAGCGCATTCGTGATCGTAGATACCAAAATCAAGGACGTAACAGCCTACGAGGAATATAAAACACTGGCTAGGCCGATCGCAGAAAAGTATGGCGGAACTTATCGCACCAGAGGTGGCAACATCGAAGTCGTTGAATCCGACCTTTGGTCTCCGACCAGAATAGTGATCGTTGAGTTCCCAAACACCGAAAGTGCCAAGCAGTTTGTACATTCAGCTGAATATGCTCCTGTGAAGGCCATACGCCGTGAACATGCACAATGTACTTTCATTATCGTCGATGGGCTGTGAATGTTTGCTTGCGAGCTAACAAACGCATAATAGGCGGGATAAGCTTGACTGCTTCTGATCATATAGAGGCACCATAATCAATCAGCATACTCGCTTATTATCGTTTGCTGAAATAGCGTCCTATTGGACGCTATTGCTTTATGCGAACGAGAGCGAATTTTTCAGTCAACTTAATGATTCTCCCTACGCCTGAATTTTGACCAATATTTGCTCGATTTATGAGCGCTCAATTCTCTCTCATCGGTTACAGGCCAATGCGATTCAAGCAAACTGACCAAACGATTATCCAATGCAGCTTTGATTAGCGATATTTGCTCGCTATCGTTTCTAATACGCCCCTTGCGAGTAAGCGAGAGAACGCCTGTTCAAACCTCTTACGCAATGCAACATTCACCACTTTTTTGCTAAAGCCAAAGTACACAGCATTTTGATGAAACATAAAAGGGTGCTGTTTAAAAGCATCTTTACTAAAAACATGTTTAATTTTATAGGCGGCGGTATATTGGTTGTTAATCATCCCCAATATTCTACCTCTTATCAGTTTATCGGTGTTTGACTCACTGCTGCCGTATTCAAATTGATTGAAGAATTGCTGATCTGTTTGCAACTTGTGCATTAAAGCGCTGCCATAAAAAACCCCTCGCTCAATACCAATCCGCTTAGGCAATTTTTTAACATCTTCTAAGCTATCAATTTTGTACTCTGTGTTTTGACTCACTATGAGTACTTGGTTTTCACCCAGCATAGGGCCAATGTAATGCGTGTACAACGCTCTTTCCTCAGTCCAAGACATATTCAGAAGTACATCTAAACCACCGTGTTCTAATAAATAAAGGGCACGCTTCCAAGGAGTTGTGATAAATTTTATGCGACAATCCGCCTCCTTAAACAGCGTTTGCACCAACTCCACGGCAATCCCCTGCCAATGCCCTCCTGCATCTTGGTAATATTGAGGTCTAAATTCTGCCACTCTTACTGTCAGTATGCAGTTCCCATAACTGACCACAGGGGCGCATATCAATAAAATTGTGATGAATATCTTCACACACCCACCTTACAATGAAGTATTGGCCTGCACGGTAATGAGCTGAATACAATTATATAATCAACCACAGTACTTCAGGACTAAAGCTAACGGGACTCATTAAGTCACATCATAATAGCTTATATAAATCGAAAGATAGAGGAGGTAAAATCTTAAAAAATCGCTTTAATAAGCGCCTCAAGATTTAAATTGAGCTCTATAGCTCAATGGACTGACGCCTAACTGCCGGCGAAAGTGGTGCCGCAGCGTTTCTGCGGTCATAAAACCACTGCGAAAAGCGATCTCTTGCACTGACAGAGAGCCTAGCTCCAATAGCTCTTTAACCAGTGATATCCTCTCCAATACCAGCCAGTTTTTAGGGGTATCTCCCGTGGTCGCTTTAAACTTTCTCAGTAGAGACCGCTCAGATATATGGGTAACTTTTGCCATCCGCGCTATCGTCCAGGACTCATCCAATGACGCTTTTATCACCGAGAGTAATGGGGCAATATCTCCCGCTTGTTTATCAAAATTTACCGGGCGCGGTATGAACTGAACTTGACCACCTTCTCTGTGGGCCGGTAATACTAACCGTCTGGCGACATTATTGGCATATTTTTGCCCGTAATCTTGCGCGACAATGTAGAGACACAAATCCAAACCCGCCGCAGATCCAGCGGAAGTCAAAATATCCCCCTGATCAATATAGAGAACATTGGGGTCTGTTTTAATCCCTGGGTACGCCTGCTCAAGCGCTTCTATGTAGCGCCAATGGGTAGTGACTGTTTTGCCCGCCAACAAACCACAATCAGCCAAGACACAAGCAGCCGAACAGATTGTGGCAATTCTAGCACCGTTGTTATGTGCTCTTATGAGAGACTCTTTAAACGTTGACGGCACCTTTTGCTCAATCCCTCGCCAACCGGGAATGATAATTAAGTCCGATTGCTCCAATGCAGCTAAATCATAAACGGCTTCAAAACTCAGTAAGCCACTGGTGGTCAGAGGTCCAGGCTCTACTGCAATCACCTGATAGCGATACCAGTGTTCAAATTCAGGTCTAGGCAGTGCAAACACTTCCATGGCTATCCCGAACTCAAACATGCACAAACCATCGTATGTCAGGATAGTGACCAGCGGCTGTGTCAATTTTTTGTTATCCATGCTGTCATCTCTTATAACTACTGGCGTTATATTAACGCATATTGTCATTTACGCCAATACCGGCGTCACTTTTTACCATTAAACTGTGTTTTTCAAATCCACCAAAACAGGGAATACCCAAGATGAATAACTTACAACAGCCAAATACTGATAAAGCGGTCGTCAAAAATGCCGTTACTCAAGTACCCGCTGCCCCCTCATCTGCCGCTAAAGCTTATTTTGAATCCACTTTGAGCTTTGAGACCGACTGCTGGGATGTTAATGACGCCATGCAATCAGACAATGCAGGGTTTGTATTGCTCGATGTCAGAAGTCCTGAGGCCTATGCAGCAGGTCACGTTCCAGGGGCGATTAATCTGCCCGTTGGCAAGTTAATTAAACGCAAATTAGCGCCTTGGCCCGAAGACACCCTTATTGTCACTTATTGCGCTGGCCCACACTGTAATGGCGCAACCAAAGGCGCTATCAAATTAGCCGGATTAAACCGCCCTTGCAAAATAATGATTGGCGGCATTACCGGCTGGATAGATGAAGGTTTTAAATTATCGATAGCTAACTAGAAACTAGGGATTGGCACTATGACTGATAACAGAGCACAGATAAGATTTTTTGAGGCAGCGGATGTGCCGGTTATTTTACAGCTAATGAAAGAGCTGGCACTGTTTGAAGGCTACTTAGACGATTTTGCTATTACTGAACAATATCTCATAGAACAGGGTTTGGGGGGACAACCGCTATTTCAATTACTAGTGGCACAAACTGGTGACAAAATCGTCGGTTACGGTGCATTTTACACTGTCCCTTTCACCTTTAAAGCCCAACCGAAAATTGTCCTTAAAGAACTCTATTTTTCAAAGGCGGCTCGCGGTCTAGGTTTTGGCAAAGTGCTGTTTGATCGCTTGCGCGAAGAGGCTTTAATACAAGGGGCGTGCGCTATAGAGTGGCTTGTGCTGGAGAATAATATCCCCGCACAAGCCTTTTATCGCCAACAGGGCGCGCAAATCGATGATCAATGGCAGACTTGGTCAGTCAATTTGTAACGACAGGGCCTCATCCAAGTTATCACACTTGTTTGAGGCCCTTATGATCAAAAGAAATTACTGAATGAGCAAGAGGTTAGGCGTGATTGCCGAATTTAACCACTGCTGTAGCTAAACGATATTCTCCCCCCTTTAAGCCCATCCCTAAATGGCTGCCTTTTGCGAATAGTATCTAGCAGCTTTAACGGATTCTTTTTAGAATAAGCGCGGCGTTCACTCCACCAAAGCCAAAACCGTTACAGAGTACGTAATCAACCTCTGCATTACGTGCTTTGAGCGCAATCAGATCTAAATCCTGCATCTGCTCATCGCTCTGGTGTAAATTAAGCGTGGCCGGTAACTCACCTTGTAAGATAGCTTTAGCACTAAAGATCGCGGCAACGCCGCCCGCCGCTCCCAGCAAGTGCCCCGTGGCTGATTTAGTGGCTGAAATAGGGATATCAGCCAGCGCATCGCCAAACACCACCCGCAAAGCGGCAATTTCACCGGCGTCTCCCACAGGTGTAGAAGTGGCATGCGCATTGATATAGCCAATTTCTGCTGGCTTAATGCCCGCCATTTTTATCGCGGCATTTATGGCTCTAGCAGCGCCCTCGCCGTTTTGTGGTCCAGAGGTTAAATGATAGGCATCAGCACTAGTGCCATAACCTACTACTTCTACCAGCGCCTTGGCGCCGCGTGTTTTGGCGTGCGCCAGTGACTCAAGCACTACTAGGCCAGCACCTTCACCCATCACAAACCCGGCTCGTGTTTTATCAAAAGGGCGGGACGCGGTATGCGGCGCATCATTGTCGGTCGATAGCGCCTTAAGCGCGCCAAAACCGGCCAGTGCCAGCGGATCAACACAAGCTTCAGTGCCACCGGCTAAGGCAATACTTGCCTCGCCACACTTTATTAATCGCATCGCATCACCAATCGCTTGAATGCCTGCGGCACAAGCCGTCACTGGTGTGCCTAACGGCCCCTTTAAACGGTATTTAATCGAGACATTGCCGGCGGCGAGGTTGGCTAAAAACGCTGGCACGGTGAAAGGTGATAGGCGCTTAGCACCGCGCGTTTGCAATACTGATTGCGCCTGCGTGATTGTCGGCAAGCCGCCGATACCGGTTCCTATGATAGTGGCACTAGATTGCTCTTCAGCTGCGCCGCTAGGCTGCCAATTTGCCTGAGTTAAGGCTTCTTGCGCGGCTCCCAGTGCATAGAGCGTGAACAAATCCACCCGCTTTTGCTCTTTCTCGCTCAAGTAATCTAACGCGTTAAAGCCATTGCTCTGCGCTGTATGGCTAGGCACTAATCCGGCAATTTTTGTTTTTAAGCCATCGGCCCAAGGCGCATCTATCTGGCGAATGCCCGACTCGCCTTGTATTAAACGCTGCCACACCGCATCAACACCCACTCCTAACGGTGTGACTAACCCCATGCCACTAATCACAATTCGCTGTTCATCATTCATCATATTATTTCTTCAGCTATAAAAAATAACGATGCTAAGGGAAAACTATATATGATCAAGATAATATTTAAGTTTCTGCTGACCATTTGCTAGCCTGCAATAAAAATGACTGCGTAATTAGCTGTTATTATTGTAAAAAATACAAAAAATGAGTAATTTGCAATAAAGCATTGATGAATTGATGAATTGATGAACAGTATCATTTAGCCGATTAAATGATGCAGATATGCTTATCGAGAGGCCGTCATCGATACTGCGTAGCTAAGTTATAAACAAGTAAACTAACTAGCTCGCTGATTTTCTAATCTTTACCTATCCAATAATCAACTGAGCAGTGTCGATGTGTCAGCCAGTCCTGCGCTGCACACTTAGATCTGAGCCACAACATGCCCAACAGCATTGATGTATCAAATCAGACCGAGTTTTTAGCTTTATTAATCGATGAGGGGGTGAGTTGTATTGGTGATTTCTGCCCTGTTTCTGATAATTGACAGTATTCAATCTATCAAATCCCAAACCTGAGAGACATTATTCCAAGATAGCAGAGCGAAAGAGACGGCTTTAGCCAACTTTCCCTTTCTGCTTGTTCGCGAATTACTTTAAGCTAGTAACTTCAAGTAAAAGGATAAATTAACTGGATTAAGTTACAAAGTATAAAAATAGCCCTGCTCTTGTAATCCAGAAAAATCGATATTGAAACTATTTGCAGCAGTCTCTGCCGCGAGAATACCCAACGATTCTTGACTGTAAGCACCATTTTCTAGGTTTGCCACATAATAATTTTTTTCAGCCAAAGAAGGCGCTACTCCCATTACATTGGTATACAAGAGCTCAACCACGCTCTCATTGGTTCTGTCGCCTCCCAATGCAGCATTTAATGCCAGTGACATTAATTGCGTTTGACTGTTGCCATTATCCAAAAACTGAATCCCGATTCCCGCGTAGGATTGATTGGCAACAGCACCCCAGCCTAATACTGCACCGATAGTTTTGGCCACAAATCCGGCATTTCCCTCTAAATCCAACGCCAGGTTTCTATCTGTAAAATGCAGACGTTCTATCGACACTAGCTCATCGCTGATTGGGGTGCTGCCACTGCTGCTGAGAATTTGATAGCCAGCGGCTGTCTTGGAAACAGTATGATCATAGGCGTTTCCAGAGTAGGACTTATCGTCCAAGGCAGTAGTGCCAGTGACTTGCGTTAGTGCAATGTCATCCCATTCCACTAAGTAATAAAGATTATTTGCTTGATCGATATCATTCCACTGTCCCGCTGTTCCCAATCCGCCTTCAGGGTACGGCCAAGGAGTCATCCCCATCGCCAGCGCGTCTTGATTTCCCATCGAGTTATCGGGTTCACTGCCGTATATCCCGTTGCCCCAATTATTGTATTGACTGAAGTCGGCATCATTCACCCAACTCCAACTGCCTTCAGTGGCTATATCTGAAGCCCCTAACCAGATATAGCGGGCATCCCCACCATCTATGGCACTGGGAAATTGATTACTTAATGGCAGCAAGAAATCGGCCAGTGCTTGGTTCTCTGCGCTTGATTCAATAACAGCGAGATAGCCCCCCAGGTTAGTGGCCGCGGTTTTGGCATTTGCCCAGTTGCTGGCAACTTGGATCAGCTGGTATTGATGATTATTATAAAAAACAATTTCAGACATTTTAGCTTCTCTTACATACTATAAAATATGATCACCACAGCAAACTAGCGACCCGCGGCTCTATGATTCATATTGTATATATCAATGAGTTACAATAGCAATCTGTGTTAGAAAAATATTTGATCCTGTTTTAAAACACCATTTTAAACAATGACAAAGCACTCTCTAATACCTCTGGAATAGATCAATCATCGACTCAATTTAACGCTCAATGATTTACACAAAAATATGTCTAACTGGATGTTTTTTTCAGGGGGAGGCTTATAGTTAA
>Ga0209396_1000439_pt1 | contig 49826 bp, 46 predicted proteins | sample GOMGulsemesocosm_6_FD_184638 | JGI IMG/M metagenome (GOLD analysis project Ga0209396, IMG submission 184638) | Methane-oxidizing microbial communities from mesocosms in the Gulf of Mexico - GOM8C Gulf of Mexico (SPAdes) (version 2) | ecosystem: Environmental > Aquatic > Marine > Cold seeps...
TAGGTACCGATAATTGAGGTGTTTCACCATATTTAGGTTCATGAGAACGGTCAAAAGTTGATGGTGTTTTGGTATAAGTAGATTGCTGAGACGAATCGAAGCTTTTCTCTGCATTGGCAACTATTTTTTCTTCAGTAATCTGTGCTTTTACTGAACCTTTTAAGGCAATATTTTGCTGACCTTTAGGTACAAAACTGGTCGCCACAAAGTGTTTGTTTTTAATATATTTGTTATAAACACGTTTCACATCAGCTTTACTCACAGCTAAAATGTTTTTTGCTTCCTGATTAATAAACCCCGGATCTTTAGTAAATATATTATATTGTGCGAGCTGGAAACCTTTACCTAAAACGCTTGATAAGCCACGATAAAAGGTCGTTTCTTGGCCTGCCTTTATGGTGGCCAAATCTTCATCGGTAAAGCCTTTGTTTTCAAACTCAACTAAAGCGTCACGGAGCGCTTGTTCTACTTTGTCTAAATTAGTCTTTTCAAAAGCGCGTACTTTTACCATCAACTGTCCTGCAAGCTCTGACTGATATTGGTACATAGAGATGCGAGATGTTAATTTTAACTCATCAATCAACTTCTGATTTAACAAGGCTTTTTTACCGTCGGTAAGCAACTCTACTAATACGTCAAGAGCATAGCTATCTGGATGATATTGCGGAACGGTTGGCCAAGTTATACTGAGTTCTGGCAATTTGGCAAAGTTATCTTCATGAAAGACTTTTTTAGTCTCGGTTAAATTTGCGGGTTGTTTGGCTATTGGTGCTATTTTGTCACCAGCGGCAATTTCATCAAAGTATTTATGTACCCAAGCTTTAGCTTCACTTTCATTAAAGTCTCCAGAGATAACTAAAGTGACATTATTAGGAACATACCAACTTTTGAAAAAGTCCTTAACATCTTGTAATGTTGAGTTTTGTAAATCGGTTAACGAACCAATAACTTGCCAGTTGTAAGGATGACCTTCAGGGTACAGGTTTTTATCAATAACGTATTGAGTATGGCCATAAGGGCGATTGTCATTGCTTTGTCGCTTTTCATTTTTAACGACTTGTTTTTCTTTAGCTAGCACTTCTTCGGTAACCGTGTTGATGAAAAAGCCTAATTTGTCAGCTTCCGCCCAAATCATTTTCTCTAAGGCATCGTTCGGTACCGTTTGAAAGTAATTGGTTCTATCACGACTTGTTGAGCCATTAGCTCCCGAACCGCCAATACGAGCGCTCATTTTATCTAGGCCACCTTTCCCTAAGTTTTCTGATTCAAGAAAGAGTAAATGTTCGAATAAATGGGCAAAACCAGTTCTCCCTTGAATCTCACGAGCAGAACCAACATGGGCTGTTAGGGCTACTGCTACAACGGGATCTGATCTATCTACATGAAAGACAACTTCTAAACCGTTGTCTAAAACAAATTTGTTATATTCAATATTGATCGCACTAGTTGCCACTGTTGCGTTTTTAGTTTGTTGATTATCTTGTGCGGTGCTTAATGAGGATTTTGCGGTGTTACATGCTGTAGCAGATAATGCGGTAATAATTGCAAAGCTGAGAGCTGTCCATTTCATATGAGAGTCTTATTTTAGTTATTATATTTCGGTACTGATATTGTGCCTTTTATTTAATAGAACGCCAATAAAAGTGAAGTAAAAACGTAAACTTAATGTTAATAAATATTACAAAAGTATAAAAAAAGCGCCAGAGGCGCTTTTAGATTTAAAATATATTGCTTAAGCGTTAATTATTTACTTAACGCATCACCTAAATGAGGACGAATATCTTTTAAAATAGTTTTCAATAATCGAGGGCAGGCTGCCACAACATTACCAGAGTTTGTATGATTATGATCACCAACAAAATCAGTGACTAAACCACCAGCTTCAATTATTAATAATTCACCAGCAGCAGATTCCCAAGGTTTTAAACCTACTTGGAAGTAACCGTCAACACGGCCAGCAGCAACGTAAGCTAAATCTAATGCTGGAGAACCTGAGCTACGTAAATCTGAAGATTTAGTGAATAAAGTTTTGGACATTTCTAAATAAGCGTTGCTGTGTTGCTTATGCTTATATGGGAAACCTGTCGCTATAATTGCACCAGAAAGTTCTTTATGCTGCTTTACACGAATGCGGAATCCATTTAGTTGAGCACCTTTACCACGGCTAGCCGTAAATAGTTCGCCACGAGAAGGGTCAAAAATAATCGCTTGATCTAATTTACCTTTTACTTTCAAAGCAATAGACACAGAAAAGTGTGGAATGCCTTTAATGAAGTTTGTTGTACCGTTTATTGGATCAATAATCCACTGGAAGTCATCATCTTTTCCTTTAATCACGCCACACTCTTCACTAATAATAGTGTGATCAGGGTATGATTTTTTTAATGTTTCAATAATGGCTTCTTCAGCGCTTAGGTCAGCACTAGTCACAAAATCATTTGTGCCTTTTGCTTCAACTTCAACTTTATCTAATTGTTCAATGGCACGAACAATAACTTTACCTGCGTTACGCGCAGCGCGAATACCAATATTAAGCATAGGATGCATATAGAGACTACCTTTTACATATCTAGTAAATAGAATTAAACAGTATAACAACTTTTATAAAGAACGAGGCTTGCCGCCGAGCGGATTTTCAAGCGCGCAAAGTATAGCAAAATTAGATTTGATAAGCGACCATCATTTGTAGGTAATCGACTAAGCGATTAAAAAGGTTGCCTATATAGATGTTTAATTACTAACACATAATTTTTTGCACTATACATTTTGAATAAATTTGATGATTTTTTCTCAGCACAAGGGTAATGTTCTGTGGTAATATTATCCTTAATTTTAGCCATCTAGATAGTTAAGTTATTTTACAGATTAACTATAAATTGAGTAATTGAAGATAATGTCAGAGCAATCATCACTTTTAAGCAACGTTCGGATTGTATTAGTTAATACGTCCGATTGTCGAAATATCGGTTCAGCCGCACGTGCGATGAAAACTATGGGGCTAAGTGAACTTATTTTAGTTGACCCGATAGAAATGCCAAATGGTCAAGCGCAAGCTTTAGCAGCAGGTGCAACTGACGTATTAAAAAATGCAAAAGTGGTAAGTACTTTGGCTGAAGCGATCAGTGACTGTGGTTTAGTTGTTGGCACAAGCGCTCGTTCACGTACTTTACCTTGGCCAATGTTAGAACCACGTGGCTGTGGAGAAAAGCTGGTTGAAGAAGCATATAACTTTCCTGTTGCCTTAGTATTCGGCCGTGAAAGCAGTGGTTTAACAAATGATGAACTGCAATTGTGTCACTTTCATGTGCAAATTCCAGCTAATCCAGATTACAGTTCACTGAATTTAGCCATGGCAGTTCAAACCTTAAGTTATGAAGTGCGTACGAGTTTTTTAATCGATCAGCAAAAAACGTTTAAAACTGAAGGTGAAAATCTCAGTAAAAATTTACCTAAGAAAGTTGTAGATGAAGAAGAACAATTTCCAATAATGGAAGAAAGTGAACGTTTTTATCAGCATTTTGAAGACGCATTAAAAGCCACAGGTTTTATTACGCCTACACACCCTGGATTGGTGATGACGAAGTTACGCCGCTTATTTAACCGAGCGCGTCCTGACGTAAAAGAAATAAAAATGATGCGTGGTATTTTGGCGTCGGTGCAAAGAACGGCTAAAGCTAAAACACAAGATAAAGAATAACGTCAGTAAGCACTCATTATATTGGTGCTTACTGACACCAATATAAAAAAGGAAAGAATTATGTTCAGCCGTATCAAAGAAGATATCAAAAGTGTCTTTGATAGAGATCCAGCCGCTCGCAATACAATTGAAGTGTTAACTAATTATCCTGGCATGCATGCTATTTGGATCCATCGCTTGAGCCATAAATTATGGAAGAAGAATTGGCGCTTGCTTGCTCGCACTACATCAACGTTTTCTCGTTGGTTAACGGGGGTTGAAATACATCCAGGAGCCACATTAGGTCGTCGATTTTTTATTGATCACGGCATGGGGATCGTGATTGGTGAAACTGCTGAAATTGGTAACGATGTTACGCTTTATCATGGTGTAACATTAGGTGGAACTAGCTGGAATGCCGGTAAACGTCATCCAACGTTAGAAGATAACGTAGTTATTGGTGCGGGTGCTCAGGTACTTGGGCCAATTACTATCGGTAAAGGCGGTAAAGTTGGCTCTAATTCAGTCGTGGTGAAAGATTTGCCTGCTAATGCCACAGCTGTTGGTATTCCTGCTCGTATTGTTAATGAAAAAAGTAAATCTGAGAAAGAGAAACGCGACCAAGCTGCGAAGAAATTTGGTTTTGATGCTTATGCTATTTCTGCCGATAATCCAGATCCAGTTGCCAAGGCTATTGGCCGAGTTCTAGATCACATGCACTTAATGGACAATAAGGTGGCGGATTTATGCAAAGAAGTAAATCAGTTAGGTGGTGAAGTTTGCCAAGAGGCCTTGCCTGAACTGCATGTCGGTGAATTCGATGATGATGAAAAGGCCGCCGCTAAACGTCGAAAAACGATTGTTGATTCATTCGATCCAGAAATATAACTTATCTAATTACGTTAACTTTGATCACTATCAAGGTTAACGCACCTCTAAACATTTGACTCTATTTGTAACAAGCGTAGAATACTTGAGTAAAATAGTCGGGTATTAAGTTGACTATTTTATAGGGTTATGTAAAATTGCGCAGCGATTCGATAGGGGCAAAAAATGAAACTGACTTCAAAAGGGCGTTATGCAGTAACAGCTATGCTAGATGTAGCTATTCATGCAGTAACTGGCCCAGTACCTTTAGCTGATATTGCTGAGCGACAGGATATTTCGTTGTCATACCTAGAACAACTTTTCTCACGTTTACGAAAATATGGCTTAGTAAATAGTATTAGAGGTCCTGGCGGTGGTTATCGTTTAGGGATGTGCTCTGCGAAAATATCAGTCGCTGATGTCATCAACGCTGTTGATGAATCTATTAACGCCACACGTTGCGCAGGTAAAGGCAATTGTCAAAATGGTCATGAGTGCTTAACACATAACTTGTGGGAAGGCTTAAGCGATAGAATTGAAGATTTTTTAAAAAGCATCACGTTGTCAGAACTTGTAGAACAGCGCAATGTAAAGATAGTGTCAAAACGACAAGACAAAGCTCATGCACAAGCAAGCAAGGCAATGTCGTCATTAGAGACATTAATTGAAACCAAGAATATTATGCACGACATGCACTAATTATGTGCGGTCAAATTGGAGAACGTTAGCGAATGAAGCTTCCTATATATTTTGATTACTCAGCTACAACACCTGTAGATAAACGTGTTGCAGAAAAAATGATGCAGTATATGACTACCGATGGTTTTTACGGTAACCCTGCGTCGCGTTCACATAAATTCGGCTGGCAAGCTGAAGAAGCAGTAGATATTGCTCGTAACCAAGTTGCTGACCTGCTTAATGCAGATCCTCGTGAAATCGTTTTCACCTCAGGAGCGACTGAGTCAAATAACCTTGCTATTAAAGGTGCTGCTAACTTTTATAATAAAAAAGGTAAGCACATTATTACTTGTAAAACGGAACATAAAGCCGTTTTAGATACCTGTCGTGAATTAGAGCGTCAAGGTTATGAAGTTACTTATTTAGACCCAGAAAGTAATGGATTAATTGATCTTAATAAACTTGCTGCAGTAATGCGTGATGACACTATTTTAGTAAGTATTATGCATGTGAATAATGAAATTGGTGTTATTCAAGATATCGCTGAAATCGGCGAAATGTGTCGAGCTCGTAAAATAATTTTCCATGTTGATGCAGCACAAAGTGTTGGTAAAATTGAAATTGACATGCAGCAGTTGAAAGTTGATTTAATGTCAATATCAGCTCATAAGTTCTATGGCCCGAAAGGTATGGGCGCAATGTACGTAAGCCGTAAGCCTCGTATTCGTCTTGAAGCACAAATGCACGGCGGCGGACATGAACGTGGTATGCGTAGTGGCACATTACCTACGCACCAAATCGTTGGTTTAGGTGAAGCTTGTCGTATTGCTAAAGAAGAATTAATACAAGACAGAGTTCATGTAACAAAAATGCGTGATCGTTTATGGGCTGGCTTAAATGAAATGGAACAAGTATTCGTTAATGGAGATTTCGATAATCGTTATCCAGGTAACTTGAATGTAAGTTTCAACTTTGTTGAAGGTGAATCTTTGATTATGGCGCTTAAAGATTTAGCCGTATCTTCAGGTTCAGCTTGTACTTCTGCGAGCTTAGAACCTTCATACGTTTTACGTGCTTTAGGTTTGAATGACGAAATGGCACATAGTTCAATTCGCTTCAGCTTCGGCCGTTTTACTACGGAAGAAGAAATTGACTACGCAATTGCGCTTATTAAAAAATCAATTGGTCATTTACGTGATATGTCACCACTTTGGGAAATGTTCAAAGATGGTATTGATTTAGATTCAATTGAATGGGCTGCTCACTAAGCATCCCGCAATAACTATTTTACTGATGAACGTCATTAATGATTCGTTCATCAGCTATTAGGAGAGAAATAATGGCTTATTCAGAAAAAGTAATCGATCACTATGAAAACCCGCGTAATGTTGGCTCAATGGATAAAAATGATCCACAAGTAGCAACAGGTATGGTTGGCGCACCAGCATGTGGTGACGTAATGAAACTACAACTTAAAATTAACGACGACGGTATTATCGAAGACGCTAAATTTAAAACCTATGGTTGTGGTTCAGCTATTGCTTCAAGCTCATTAGTGACTGAATGGGTAAAAGGCAAATCAATCGACGAAGCTGGCGAAATTAAAAATACTGCGATTGCTGAAGAACTTGCTTTACCACCAGTAAAAATTCATTGCTCTATTTTAGCTGAAGATGCTATTAAAGCGGCAATTGCAGATTACCGTAGTAAAACAGCTTAGAAATCGGAGTTAATTATGAGTGTTACGATGACACCCGACGCGGCAGATCGTGTTAAGTCATTTATTACTAACCGAGGCAAAGGTCTCGGTTTACGTCTTGGAATTAAAACCACAGGGTGTTCTGGTTTAGCTTATGTGATGGAATTTGTTGACGAGTTAAACGAAGATGATACTTTGTTTTCTATCTCAGATGTGAATATCATCATCGACGGAAAAAGTTTAGTTTACCTTGATGGAATTGAAGTGGATTTCGTTAAAGAAGGACTCAACGAAGGTTTTAAATTTACCAATCCTAACGCCAAAGGCGAATGTGGTTGTGGTGAAAGTTTTAACGTTTAAGTGTGTTTTGTGAACGGCTTAATTTTAGGCCGTTCGCTGGAGTTGTTGTGAATTATTTTCAAATATTTGGTTTTGCTGCCCAATTCGAAGTTGATATTAATCAGCTTTCAGAGCTTTACCAAACACTGCAAAAAAAAGTACATCCTGATAAATTTGCTCATGCCTCAAGCCAAGATCAATTGGTTGCTGTTAAAAAATCAACATTAGTTAATGATGCTTACCAGACATTAAAAAATCCGTTGAAACGTGCTCAATATTTATTAGCATTACGAGAAAGCGATCAACCTAACGAGCAAGCTTCGTTTAGCGATAATAGTTTTTTGATGCGTCAAATGGAATTACATGAAATGCTTGACGATGTTAAGCACGCTGATGATATTGATAATGCTATTCTTGTGTTATCTAAAGAGCTAGATACTGGCTCTGCTGAATTATTTTCAACAATGCACACGCAACTTGATGAGAATACAACTGCTTCCAACTTGTTGGCAGGCGATAATTTAAGAAAATTAAAGTTTTATAAAAAATTACAAGTTGATCTCGATAAGCTCGAAGATCAGATTTTTGATGATTAATATTGCTGAGGTTTCGTTAGTTACGACAAAATAAGTCGCAGCAAACAAGTGTTTTTTCATCAACAATGAAATATCATACCGCCCGTTAATCGTAACCGAATTTAAAAGAGTCTTAAAATGGCGTTATTACAAATAGCTGAACCCGGCCAAAGTACCGTTCCTCATGAGCATCGTCTTGCTGCAGGTATTGATTTAGGTACAACCAATTCCCTTATTGCCAGTGTTAAAAGTGGTTTATCAGAAACTTTATATGATAACGAAGGCCGAGACATATTGCCTTCAGTTGTTAGCTATCAAGAAAATGAAGTTTTAGTCGGTAATGACGCGCAAGCACATTCGGTTAGCGACCCTGAAAATACCATTGTTTCAGCGAAACGTCTTATTGGTCGTTCGTTAGCAGATATCAGGAAAAAATATCCTTCATTGCCTTATACTTTTTCAGGTGATGATAATCATCCAAGTATTACCACACGAATAGGTGAAGTAAACCCTGTGCAAGTGTCAGCTGAAATATTGAAAAATTTAAAGCTCCGTGCTGAAAAAGCATTAGGTGGTGAGCTTAGCGGTGTTGTTATAACGGTACCTGCTTATTTTGATGATGCTCAACGTCATAGTACAAAAGATGCCGCTAAACTTGCTGACTTGAACGTACTGCGTTTACTTAACGAACCAACCGCTGCGGCTGTTGCATACGGTTTAGACAGCGGTAAAGAAGGTGTTATTGCTGTTTATGACTTAGGCGGTGGTACATTTGATATTTCAGTATTGCGCTTAAATAAAGGTGTTTTCGAAGTATTAGCGACCGGCGGTGATTCTGCGCTTGGTGGTGATGATTTCGACAACATGTTAGTTGACTACATAATTGAACAGGCGGGTTTGCAACGTCCATTGTCCGCAACACTAGAACGTCAATTACTGCAGCAGGCTTGTCGCGTTAAAGAGCAGCTAACTGAACATTCAGTCACTGATTTTTCATTAACATTAGAAAATGGTGATGAAAAAAATGGCGAAATTAGTCGGGATACCTTTGAATCATTAATTAGTACGTTAGTCACTAAAACTTTACGTGCATGTCGTCGCGCTTTAAAAGATGCTGAAATTACCATTGATGAAGTCATTGAAGTGGTAATGGTCGGTGGTTCAACACGTGTCCCTTTGGTGCGTCAGCAAGTTGAAAAACACTTTAACCGCCAACCGTTAACCTCTATTGACCCAGATAAAGTTGTGGCTATTGGTGCGGCTATCCAAGCAGATATCCTTGCCGGCAATAAGCCTGACAGTGATGTTTTATTGCTTGATGTTATTCCACTATCCCTTGGTTTAGAAACTATGGGCGGCTTGGTTGAAAAAGTAATTTCAAGAAATACCACTATTCCTGTCGCTAAAGCCCAAGAGTTCACCACTTTTAAAGACGGTCAAACCGCAATGGCGGTTCATGTATTACAAGGTGAACGCGAACTCGTTGAAGATTGCCGTTCGTTAGCACGCTTTGAACTACGTGGTATACCAGCGATGACCGCAGGTGCTGCACATATTCGTGTTACCTTCAAAGTAGATGCCGATGGTTTATTAGAAGTTTCAGCAATGGAAAAATCTACCGGTGTAGAAACCGGTATTACCGTCAAACCTTCGTTTGGTTTAGAAGAGCAAGAAATCACTAAAATGTTGATGGATTCAATGAATAACGCCGAGCAAGATATTCAAGCGCGTATGCTTAAAGAGCAGCAAGTTGAAGCTTCTCGAGTGATTGAATCAGTGCAATCAGCGCTTGTCAGTGACGGTAAGTTATTAAATGAAGACGAAATTAACACTATAAATAATGCAATAAGCGCATTAGAGAAAACTGCCCAAACTACGGTTGCTGACGATATTGAAGCAGCGATTGAAACATTAAATGAAAGCACTGCCATTTTTGCTGAACGTCGTATGGATTCATCGATAAAGACAGCATTAGCAGGGCATTCAGTAAACGAAATTTAAGACTTTTTAGGAGCTAAAAAAACATGGCGAAAATTATATTTCTTCCTAACGAAGACCTATGCCCAGATGGCGCGGTAGTGGAAGCAGAAAAAGGTGAAAGCATCTTAAATGTTGCACTACGTAGTGACATTGGTGTTGAACACGCTTGTGAAAAAGTATGTGCTTGTACAACGTGTCATATGATCATCCGTGAAGGTTTTGACTCAATTGCAGAGTCTGATGAACTTGAAGACGACATGCTTGATAGAGCATGGGGCTTAGAACCTGATTCACGTTTAGGTTGTCAGGCACTTGTTGGTGATGAAGATTTAGTTGTTGAAATACCAAAATATACAGTGAATATGGTTTCAGAAAATCACTAACTGATTTTCAAATATTATTGAATACAAAGACTAATAACATGAAAATGTTATTAGTCTTTTTTGATTTAGTCATGGTTACAAGCTGTTTATGTCGTTATAGTTCAATAATAAACGACTAATTTCTATTGGCGATAAAACCTTAGTTGCAGCACCATTTTCAATGGCATTTTGCGGCATGATACTCACCTGTGATGATTCTGGCGATTGTACAATCGTTAGACCGCCATGGCGCTTTACATTGAGTAAGCCCTCGGCACCATCTTCATTGGCACCACTTAATAAAATTGCAATGCATTGTCTACCAAAGACCTCTGCAGCCGAGTTAAAAAGTACGTCAATTGCTGGTCGGCTGTAATGTTCTTTTTTATCGACCGAAAGCGAGTAACTATTTTCATTTTCTACGTATAAATGATAACCACCAGGTGCAACATAAATTGTATTTGGTTTAACCCTCTCTTTGTCACTGATTTCAATGACCGTCAATGCACAACTGCTGGCTAAAGCTTCTGGCATCGAGGTCTTATCGCATCCACTTGAATGGACTACAAGTGTAATAATCAATTTAAAGTCAGCAGGCAGGCTTGATAAGATGGTTATTATCGGTGAAATAGAGCCAGCGGAACCGCCAATAAATACACTGAAACTAGGCATTATCACTACTTTTTCGTTGGTATATTTTTGCAGGCTCATCTGTTGTTACCAATAAGCTGTTAAGGGAGGAGTTAAAGAGACTTTCTTTTTCACCAATGACCAAATACCCGTTTTGCACTAGTGAGTTATGAAATAGTGCTAAAGCACTGTCTTGAGTCTTAAGATCAAAGTAAATCATCACATTACGGCACATAACTAGTTGGGCTGAGCAAAAAACCTTATCTTGTAAAATATTATGATGGCTGAAGCTAATGTGATCTAACAAGTGTTGTGAGAGCTTGTGTTTATTATAAGCGGTTGAGAAGTAATTACTTAGGCTTGATGTTCCGCCGCTAGCTTGATATCGCGCAGCGTCTTCTTTATTAAGACCTTTAGTTAATATGCCTGTTTTGGCTTGTTTGAGTACTTCAGTGTTTATATCAGTGGCGTGAATTTGTGTTTTATTTAACAAGCCTACTTCTTCCAATAATATTGCCATTGAATAGGCTTCTTCACCCGTTGCGCATCCTGCAATCCAAATGTCTCGACGAGGAAAACTCGCCAAATAGGGCAGTACAGATTTTCTCAGGCTCAAGAATGAAACTGGATGTCTGAACAATTCGGACACATTGACCGTAAGGCTATTGATAAAGTTAGCTTGGCACTGAGGCGAGTAGAGCAACTTTGGAATAAGATCAGCAATACAAGACACGTTTTCATCAATAACTAACTGTGCAATACGTCTTTTAATCGATGCCCGAGCATAACCACTTAAGTCGTAACCTATCTTTCTTTTAATCGCAGTAATGAGTAAATCAATTTCAATATTTTCAGTTCTGAGCGCTTCAGTAATATTCTGTTCATTCAAAATAGAAACTCCCCTCGCTAAATTTATAACCACAACTTCATCATAGTCAATAACTGGCCTACATCTACAGGTTTCGACATATAATCATTGGCTCCAGCAGTTAAACATTTTTCTTTATCGCCCGGCATTGCATTAGCGGTCACTGCGATAATAGTTAACTCATTAAATTTATCTAATTCTCTGATCTTATTCATGGCTTGATAACCGTCCATTCCTGGCATCATAATATCCATGAGCACTAATTCAATATCTGAATGTTCATTGAGCATATCAATAGATTGTTGACCACTTGACGCTATTCTAACTTTTAGTTTTTCTTTTCTAAGTACTTTGGCTAGTGCGAACGTATTTCGCATGTCGTCATCAACTAATAAAATCGTGCGATTTTCGAAATCGGTATCCGGTAATACAGCTGAGTTGGACCCAAATACTTTATTTATCTGATGAATAGCTGATAAATCGTTTTCACTTTCATCAGGGAGGTTTGCTATTTGATTAGCAAACAAATGAATTTCATCGAGTAATCTTTCAGGCGATCTTGCTGATTTAACAATAATATTTCCAGTATAAGGTGATAGACGAGATAAGTCGTCTTCAGACATATCACGACCTGAATAAATAAAAACCGTGGGCAGGTTAAAGTTAGCATCTGATGAGGCTAATTCTAAAAATTCAAAGCCCGAAATTTCGGGTAAATCAAGGTCTAGAATAATGGCATCATAAATATTTTCTTTTAATAATGTTAATGCCTCCTGAGCGCTATCTGCACAGAATGTAATGACCTCTTCTTTAGCCAACAACTTATTCATCGCGAATAGTGCATTTTTATCATTTTCAATAATTAGAATGTTGAGACTGTTTTGTTTTTTAGATAATGATTCAACAATTTCAACTAATCGGCTATGGGCAATAGGCTTGGTTGATTTGTCATTAATTCCAGTAATATCCATAGCATTTATATTATCTAAAGCGCTGACTAAATGGATTTGAATATGTTGTAGCTTTTGATCCACTCGTATATATTTTGTTACTTCTCCTCCGTCTAACTTCGGGAGCATATAATCAAGCACAATACCGTCAATAGGGTATTTATTTGCTAAAGCTAAACCACTTTCACCATCTGTAGCGACTATTGCCTGACAATCCTGTTGATGGCAGGCATGAAAAACAATACGCGCAAATGGCACATCATCTTCCACTATCAAAATTAATTTTTTCGATTTATCCAGTTTATTTCTATCATCTTCAAAAGGAGGGGGTAAACAGACAAAGTTTTGCTTGAACTCTAGAGTGCCTAATTCAGTTGCTTCAACGTTATCTTGCTCTCTTTTTGTTGCTATATAAGGTAGGCTTAAGGAAAAACTACTACCTTTGCCAACTTCACTTGCTAATTTTATATCTCCGTCGAGCAATTTAGCGAAACTTAAAGCAATTGATAAGCCTAAACCTGTTCCGCCATATGTTCTGCTCGTTGTGCCGTCGGCTTGTTGAAAGGCTTCAAATATTGCTTGATGCTTTGCTTTAGCTATACCTATACCTGTATCAGTTACACAAAAAATTAGCTGTTGTTTCGACTTAGAATTGTTATCTTCATTAAATGATAGTGTTAACTTAACTTCCCCTTGTTCGGTAAACTTTAGTGCATTACTAATTAAGTTGGTGATAATCTGGTGAAGCTTAGCACCATCAACAATAAAAGTACTTGGTAAGTTTTCCGCCAAATCAATATTGAAACTAAGGTTTTTATCTTCGGCCATATGTGTAAATCTACGTTTAAGCGTGGTAACAAAGTCATCAACATGCACTGTGTCAGCGATAACTTTCATTTGTCCTGCTTCAACTTTAGATAGATCTAAAATTTCATTGATAAGCTCTAATAAGCTACGGCCACTTTCTTGAATAACTACTGCAGATTCAACTTCGTCATCCGATAAGTTGTTATCGTCGTTTTGTGCTAATGATCTCGACAAAATAAGTAAGCTATTTAATGGCGTACGTAATTCGTGAGACATATTGGCCAAAAATTCACTTTTATATTTACTCGATTCTTCAAGTGCCGTTGCTTTTTTCTCCATCTCTTGGTTGGTCTTTTCTAAGATAGCTTGCTGGCTTTTGATTGCTTCGGTTTTAACCGATAAAGCTTCGTTGGTTACTCGTAATTCTTCCTGTTGCGTTTGCAACTCTTCTGATTGCACTTGGCTTTCTTTTAACATAGTCAAAACATTTTCATTTTGATTTATGTTAATAAAAGATACCGCTAAAACTTCACTGGCCATTTCTAAGAAGGTTAACGATTTATCGGGCGTATCTGCTAACCAGGCTAATTCAATGATAGCAATCACTTTATCGTTATAAATAATCGGGTAAATGACGAGTGATTGAGGTTTTACTTCGCCAAAGCTACTGCTTATATTATAGTAATTATTAGGAACGATTGTGATATGTAACGGTTTTTTGTCTAGCGCTACTTGTCCAGCTAGTCCTTCACCTAGCGCAATTACTTTCAATTTTGGCAGTTGCTTCTCTAAAGCATAGGTAGCGTAAGGTTTTAATCCATTTTCGTCTAACCAATATAAGGCGCCAAGATGACAATCAAGATAGCGTACCAAATAAGAGAGTAATTGATTTGATACTTGGGTTTTATCTTGCAACTCTCGAATAATATTATTTATCTCTGAAATACCATTTTCTAACCACTCCCTTGCTTGCACCGTATCTCTACTGTCATTGATGCTTTGTAGCATCTGATTATAACCCTGTGCTAATTGGCCAATTTCATCTTTTCGTGTTTCTATTAGTCTTTGGCTTAAATCGCCATCGCTACTAGCCGTATATTGCAGTGCGTCATGCACGTTTTTTAAGCGATTAGATACTAGCCGTTTGAACATCATAAACAATAATATAACAGTAGAAGATACTGCAATGAGTACGATAAAGGTGATTTCGATATTAAGTGCAGAAGCATTAGCTAATCGTTCCTTAATAGGAATTTGTACTTCTAACACCCCCCTAACATCTTTTATTTTCCAACCCTTTTTAGGAGTATTGGGGTGGGTGTTATGGCAGTCGACGCAAGCTTGTTGTGTCATTGTATCGGCAAGCGCTACGCGTACTACTTCTTTGCCATTAATGGTATCTACTTGTGAGAAAGTCTTAACTTTATCGCTATTTAATGCTGCCCAAGCTTTTGCAGCAAAGCTATCTAGTTTTCTATTTTTTCTGTTGGGAAAAGGGTAGGGACTGTACAACTTTAAAGAAATTATGCCTTTTGTTGTAAATTCTTCACTTATTTCGTGAATGAATGTTGCAGGTAAAGGAATGACTTTATCTATACCTTCGTGATCATAATTGGCAGTAATATCTGAGGTAGTAAGTACTTTTTTGATGACATTCTTGGTGTAGTAGCCGCGAATACTTTTGTATTGCTTTACCGTATTTTCAGCTGTAGATATTGCCGACTTTATAGTGTATTCCTTAGTTACGTAGGGGACATATGTTATTAGAATAATAATAACGACTATGAAAATGGCAACTAAAGGAGTAAACAACCGGGTACTGAGTCTTTCGAAAAAGTTAATTTTATCTTTTATCGACATAAATCATCAACTCCAATTCGAGGTTGAAATGATTATAAATATCGACAACATTAATACTGTTATTCGTAACTTTTTAACATGAATTATTTGTTGCTGTACCATAAAATATTCCTGTTTAAATGCAATGTTAGACGACTAACGTTTAGCAACTAGTCACTAAACTGTTTACCTAACCAAGTCTCAAGATCTTGTTGGGGCAAGGGTTTACTAAAAAAGTAGCCTTGTGCGAAGTCGCAATCTTCAGATTTAAGGAAATCCCATTGCTCTTGTGTTTCGATTCCTTCAGCGATAACAACTAATCCTAGGCCATGGGCCATTGCTATTATTGCGTGGATAAGCACCATATCCTCTTTATCCTCGGGTATACCTTTAACAAAACTTCTATCAATTTTTACGGTGTTTATTGGGCAGCGTTTTAAGTAACTTAACGCGGAATAACCCGTACCAAAGTCATCAACGGATAAACTTATGCCTAATGCTCGGATGTCTGACAATTGGTTATTAATTTCAGACGAATCTTCTAGTAATAAACCTTCAGTAATTTCTATTTCAATATCTTCAGGCGCTATTTTTTTGGTTTTTATCGCTTTTTGTAAGGTTTTAAACCAAAGAGAATTTTTGAATTGTAGTGTTGATGCATTAACCGCCACTTTTAGTGTCATTGGCAATGACGGTAATTTTTTGTTGATTTCATTAATTGTTCCAATTGATTGTTCAAAAACCCAAGCGCCCAGTTCATGTATTAATCCGCTCGATTCAGCTATAGGGATGAAATAATCAGGGGGAATACTGCCTAACTCGCTATTTGTCCAGCGTAAGAGGGCTTCTACGCCAACAGGTTTGCCAGTATCGCAATTAACAACGGGTTGGTAATAAACGGAAAACTCATTCTTTTTGCTTGCATGACGTAATTGTTTTTCTACAGCTAAACGTCGATGTGCTGCTTGGTCCATATCGCTAGAGAAAAAACTAAAAGTGTTTTTTCCTAATTCCTTAGATTTATACATAGCGATATCGGCATAATCAACTAACTTATTAGGATCGTCGATTTGATTAGGGTAAATACAGACACCAACACTCACACTCAGTACAATTTCTTCATTCTCGATGAAAATCGGTTTTCTAGCTACTTCTAAGGCTTCAGTTATTCGACCGATTAAAAATTGTGAATCAGTAATGTCGGTTAATAAAATAACAAATTCATCACCACCAAATCTAGCAACGGTATCTGTTTTTCTCACTAAGTCACTAAACCGATTTGCTATTTGAATAAGTACGAGATCACCTATCCTATGGCCTAACGTATCGTTAACAGATTTAAAACCGTCCAAATCAATAAATAACAACGCAAATTCATTTTTTTCCCTATCGGCACGTGCGGCTGCTCGTTCAATTTCAAGAAAAAGTTTTCTTCTGTTAGGTAACCCAGTCAACATGTCATGGTCAGCGAGGAATTTATTTTTATCTTCCAGCTTATTACGATTTATAATTTCTCGTTCTAATCCGAACCTCAATCGCCATAACTCCATGAAAAGCGATATTTTTGCAGCTAATATATCTGGTTGAATTGGTTTAGTTATATAATCAATAGCACCTGAAAAATAACCTTTTAATATATGTTGTTCATCTCTGTGAACTGCAGTGACAAAAATGATAGGGATGTGAAGTGTTTGTTCTTCTTCTCTCAGTAACTCCGCTGTTTCGTAGCCGTCCATTATCGGCATTTGCACGTCAAGCAAGATAAGTGCTAAATTATCCAGTTCAATAGCTTTGACTAACGCTTCTTCTCCAGAAGATGCTTCAATAATATCAGCGTTCATTGATTTGAGTAATTGCCGTAGTGCAAATCGATTAGCTGAAATGTCATCGACAATTAAAATTGCGGGCTTAAACTTTTCGATGACTCCTTTTCCCATTTAAATCGGTCCTATTTCTATTTTAGTAAGTATCTAATCGGGTTATTTAATAATTATCATATTTAGCTTAGTTAGAGCTTTTAATTTTATTATCTAAAAATTAAAATCTAGTATAAACAAATGAATATGTTAAGTATAAGTAATATATTCATTGAGTATAGTCGAAAAAAAGTATAATTATATTTTTATGAAAAATATAATTTTTTTCTTCAAAGTAACGTTAAACTATTGAGACTCCACGAAAAATTTATAAAGCATTTATATCTTACGTAGCTAGTAAAGTTCACGCAGAAGCCAAATTGTTTTGTGATAAAGTTGAATGTTTATTTTTGTCCTAAAGTGAAGATACCATTAACATGGTTTCTGAGAATCACTAAAATATAGATTGTTAGTCGTTTTAGAAAGAGTAATAACAGTGATGTTGTTACTCTTTTTTGATCAGACATAGTGTATGTTGCAATATTATAACTTTGAGCAATTGCTTAAGGCTCGCATATAAGTAAACTATTGTTCCTAGATTAATTCAACGGATAAAAATCTTCGATTACGTCATATGTAAACTTGTCATCTCTTTTATTTATAAGGAAGGTGCCACCCCATATAACTTCAGGATAACTAAGTACATGTTGGGTCATATCTCTGATTGAAAATGGCGCTTTTGTGTTTGGTAATGACATCATTTCTATTGCTGCTTTTATTGGAAACCATTGAGCACTCAGTCTATTTTTCGGTATTTTTAATGCTCCACTTTGATAGTTAGCACGATAATGCTGTCTAAAATGGGATACAGCTTTATACCCTGACAAAGATAGGAATATTCCGGTAATTTTAGGACTCGATATTGTCAGCCCAAACTCCGCAGCAAGATTATCTAAGCCGTCTTTAATCGATTCTTTAGCATTATGCCTCAAAGCTGGAGTCATCCAACCAAATGCATTTTGCTCTAATAGAACCTCTCCATTAGGGTTAATTATAATGAGGCTCTGTATTGTATAGCTGTCAATACTATTCTCCGAAGCGTTTGTGTTTAAAGACAAAAAAGAAAGCATGATATATATTATGTGTTTCATTTGTAACTCCTAAAAATTGAATAAATAAGCGAATAGTTATACGTTCTCGAAGCCTGGTTAACATTAAATGTTAACCATCTTTTTGGCTATTTACTAAATACTGTAAATTTAGATGAGTAAATATAGGTTTTCATTCAGTTATCATGTGAGCTATATATTTTCTCATTGACGCTGTTATTTGATCGATGGCAGTAAATACTCTTTAATTATTTCATCTGCTTGATGATGCATGTAGGGCTGGTTATAAGCTGATGCGGTTAAAATAATGACAATACCTAATTCCTTTTGAAGAACTATTTTATTTCCACCATTACCACTTGCATAATAGATCTCAATGTTTTCATTATTAACTTGTAGCTGTTTATTCCAGAACAAATATCCATAAAATTCATTATCATGTTCAGGTAGTTGAATTTGCTTGTTTAAACTTTCCTCTATCCATTTTTTAGGTAGCACCTGCTTGTTTCCATAAGTGCCTTTATCAATATATAGTTGTCCCCAACGAGCATTGTTTAGTGAATTCATTTGGAATCCTCCTGCGGTATTAGGTACGTTTGTTGGTGTGTATTGCCATTTATATTCAGATATACCTAATGGTTTAAATAATCTTTCTTCGGCATATTTTTGCAAACCATTGGGCACTGATTTATTCAATATATCGCCTAAAACAACAGCTCCTGCTGTTAAGTAATCCCAGTTTTCACCCAAAACTTTATTATTATTCATAGGTAAATCCAAAGTAAACTTTACCCAATCAGACGTTGGGTACATATTTTCTTCATTCCCTCCTGAGTCGGGATCCCTATCGGCACCGTTGAATCCTGAACTCATGGTCAATAGACTTTTTAATGTGACTTTCTCTTTCATTACAGAATAATTGTCATAGGACTTTAATTGATAAAAATCTGCTAACGTTTGGTGTTCATTTTTGATATAACCATCATCAATGGCTATTCCCATAATTGTTGAGGCTAAGGTTTTTCCGACAGATCGAGTATCGTGTAAAGTATTCCTGCTTGCACCATTAAAATACTCTTCAATTAATAACTCACCCTGTTTAATAACAACGATACTTGTGATGTCTTTAAAATAATTTTGGGCAATTTTCTTATTGAGTTTTCGTATTAATATTTCATCATACTTGGCTTTAGAAATTTGCCATTTAGTTGTTGGTGCTATTTTTTGGATAGCGACTTTAGATTCACTGACTTCTTTTTCAAGTAATGACAAATAAATTTCCCCCTGCGCTATAATTTCTCCAACTTTTAATTCTTTATGCTGAATATAAGGTCTAATTTTGAGGGTTAATTTGTGATGACCTTCTGAAAGGGCTTGTTGGCCTCCTTCTTTTTTCATAAATTTCAACCATAAAAATCGTCCCCAATGGTCGGGGTTCTTTTTGTTTATCAATGGAACACCATAAGCTGTCGCAGAATTTTTATACTCACAAGACCCTGCGCCTGTTGGCAATTTACTGGTAAACAATTCTTTATCATCAACCCAAAAACTTACTTGGAAATTCCCTTTATCGCAGAGTTCTCTCACTGGTAAATTAGGCGCTAATTGATTCAAGTAATAAGTTAAGGTCTTATCTAAAAATACTCTTAAGCCAAAATCAGAGTTATTTGAAAGTGAAATAGCGTTAATAAAATCTATCTGCTTGAATTCATCTATTGTTATCCAATCTTTCATGAATGCAATTTTCCCTGTATTAGCTCTATGAATTTCATTGACGAATTTACCCTCATCCAATATCAGAGGAAGTTTCTCTTCGTCTGCACAAGAGACCATAAGTATTGCAGTGGTTAAAACTATCAGTATATTTTTCATTTCAATTTACCTTATTTAAAAATACTTAGAGGTTTTATATTGACCAAATAGATGTAAATAAATTAAATTAAAATAATTACATCTATTTTGCCTTTGTCAGGTATCTAAGTAGAGATAAGTTATTTAAAGGTGAGTGAAATGCCAGATATAGGACACGTAATTGGTCCAACCATAATGTTATTCTTTGGTGCTTTAGTGCTTATTATTGCTATCGTTTTGACATCCAATTACTTTAATAATCGTTTGAAATTAAGAGCTGTGCAAGCCATTCTAATAAACAATAAAGATTTAACACCTGAACAAATCTATGCTTTATTTAAACAAGAACGCGACACAGACTTGAGAAAAGGTTTTATTGGTATTGCTTTAGCTTTTTCCAGCATAGTATTCGGAATAATTATGGGGGCATCAGGCTACCAACTAGCGCAAACAAGCTTTATTGGTATGGCAATGTTCCCAGGATTAGTAGGACTTACCTACTTGTTTTTTCATTTTAAAAAGCAATAAAATTTGATGTGCTTTGTTTGAGTTCAAGCAGCTTTCAGATGGCCAATTAGTAGCACTGGTTCAATCTACCGCAGATAGTAATGCCTATTCAGAGTTGGTCAGTCGTTACCAAATGAGCTTGTTTGTTTTTATCTACCGTTACACTAATGAAAAATATATGGCAGAAGATATAACCCAAGATGCGTTTATCAAAGCTTATGAAAAAATTTCTCACTTTAAGGGGCAGGCGCAATTCAAAACATGGCTATTTAGCATTGCTTATCGTGAGTTTTTACAATTCAAACGCAAAGAAAATACTTTTCAAAAATTACTTAAAAAAATTGATCAACACACGTCACAGAAGTACCTTTCAAAACTTGATACCCGTATTGATATAAACAACGCACTCAAAAAATTATCTGACAACCAAAGAGCGGTTATCCTATTGTGCGATGCGAGTGGAATGTCAAATAATGAAGCATCAACAATTCTTCAGATACCACTAGGATCACTTAAAACCTATATAAAACAAGCCAGAATTATTATGCGTAACTATCTGGGTGATGAAGAGGAAAAAGATAATGAGTAAAGATTTAAATAAATTATTTAAAGACGATAATAAGCGTATTGATGACTCTATACAGACTCAATTAAATGATAAAATTACTAAAAAGATCAAAAAAAGACGCTTGCTAAAGGCTATTATCTTACTGGTTATCACCATTGTAGGAGCTGCTATTTTCTCGTGGAACTTGTCATTAGTCATACCTTAGAAATAAAAATTTCATTTTCAACATAAAAGCCATGTTATTTCAGTACGCATGGAACATTCAATCATTAAAAAGCAGAGAAAATCATTTCTCATTATCGTTAACTCTAAATATAACTATAAATATAACTATAAAGCCAAATGTCCATGACGTAGTTAATATACAAAGGGCATGTTGTTAGAGTTGCTCTTACAGTTAAGAGTTAGCAATTATAACAACCTATCAATGTCAGCTAATAGCGAGAAGCGGAAGGCTTGTGAACATCTCTGTAGACTTCCCTGGTTTCACTAGACAGTTTGAAACTTAAGGTCTTGTATTTGTAAAGACTGTTTGTCCTAAAGTGTACATATTATTAACATGGTTTCAGAAACTCACTAATGATATGATGAATAGTTGTATCATTAATGATTGTTTTTTTTGACTTTTATCATTTTTCAGTCGAAAAATTATTAAACTAAATTACTAAGAAAAGGTATTGATGTCTTCCGTTAAATTAAGTGCTCTTGAACAAGTTCAATTTGGAACTTGGCGCTTATCCCCTAAAAGTCAAACCATAACTGATGGAGAGGTATCTAAGGAACTAGAACCTCTTATCTATTCTCTTCTTGTTTACCTATTAGAAAATCATGGGCGTATTGTTCCAAAGTCTGAATTGGTTGATTATGTTTGGCGTCAGAAGTATGTCGATGATAATGCGATTAATCGCGCATTTTCGGTTTTACGAAAAACATTAAAGTCAGAAAATCAACGGGCAATCATTGTAAAAACGCATTATCGAAAAGGGTACAGCATAATAGTGCCTGTTGAATTTATCTCGGTGGCGGATATTCAGCAAGAGTCACTCAGAAAAACGCCAGAACTTGAGCTTTTATCTAACACCAAACCTCTTAATAACGTGGATAAAGCCTATTCGAAAAAGAAAAAATCTTGGTTAAAACCAATGGCTGTATTTGCAATTTTCCTTGTCGGTGCTATTGCCACTTTTTTTATGCTAACAGAGCCTTTTTCTGCTAAAGAAGAAAGGCAAAAAAAATTAAAAGGTGAAGTACTCACTTGGCGAGAAGGCAGTGTTGCTGTTCCACGTCTAAGTCAAAGAGAAGCCTTATTAGCATATACCCATATGGCAAAGGGGAATAATAAAGGATCCTTGATTGTTAAGTCGTTAATTTCAGGAAAAGAATGGGAAATATATACTCCTTCAATAGTAGATGAGCAAGCCTTTCCGATGGCGTGGTATCAAGACAGTATTGTCTATTTTCAAGTGGTGAATTATCGAACAGAAGAAAAGTGTGCCATATGGCAAGCGGACATTTCTCCGTTGGTCAAAGGTATTTCTGACTCGGTTAAGCCTCAAAAGTTATTTGACTGTAAGTCAGCGAATGTCATGCAAGGAGATATCGTTGAACATGGAAAATCCTTAATTTACACAAAGCACTATTATCGAAATGTCCGGCATATAGGCAGGTTGATATCAATAGACTTGTCGACAGGCGAGGAGTTTCAAATATCAACACCTCCCATCGATGCTATTGGTGATTACTATGTAAAAGCTAATGGTAAGCAAGACCGCATCGCTTATTTGCGAAGTACAGGTGCGTCAACCCAAGTGATGCTATCCAAATTAGATGGTAGCGGCTTAAAAGAGTTAATGATGGTTAATTACAAAATCAGTGCATTTACTTGGAGTGAAGACGATACTGAGCTTAATTGGTTAAAAGCAGGTACTCGTAGTTTAGTTACCTTAAACGTTCATTCTCTTGTTTTATCAGAGCGTGACATTGATTTAGAGAATAGTAGTCAATTTACTAATACATTTTACCTGATTGATTTGTTTAAGAACTTAAGAGTTGTACTGGCAAACGAAGATAGGGAGAGAACTTTAAAACGCTACAAAATTACTCCTCGTGAACTAATACCATTGCCTTTTATTGAACTGCCGGATGAAGAGCTTGCTGCCGGGCCGCTAACAAATAAAGGGGAGTATATTTTTTTAAGCCGAAATATGGATATGGAGTATCAGGTATGGCGATATAATCTGGGTGTTGTAAAAAATATTGGCACACTGCAACATAATTGGGCGAAAGAATTTGGAGTATCGCCTAATAAACAGCAATTTGTGGTTTATGAGCATGATCTAAAAATGGATTATCAGATAAATATTTATGATTTAGAGCCGTTTAAGAAGGTACATACATTAAAACTTCCTGGACTGCTATATTCTGTTGATTGGCTTAATAATAAAGAGTTAGTGTTAACATACCTGAATACTGACTCTAAAGTCGTATTGGCACGTTATAATATAATGAATAAAATATTGATAACGGAAGATAATGATTGTTTTTGCTTTGGAGGTATCTCAGTAGATAGTGGCCAATTATATACAGTGTCAGCGCACAAAAAGTTGTATAAATATAACTTTGAACAAAAGTCTCATCAAGCGTTAAAACAACTTGAACAAAAGTCATGGTATGACTTTATGATAGATAATGGTTTATTATATATTATTACTTTAGATACCGTTGAGTTGCACTCTCTATCGAATGATTTTGAGCCAATAATTTATTCTCATCAAAGTGAATTGGAGTTTTATTCTTTATATAAAGGTTTTAGCGAAAATGATTTTTTCGTGAACGCTATCCGCTTTAAAAATAATAATTTTTACCTATTTGATTTATTACAGCCTTAATCTTCAAAAAATACGCGACTCAGGATTATAAAGTCGCGTATTCCACTGAGAGCTATATCTATTTAATATCGACTTTAATAACAAATTATTGATCGTTCTTCTGTTTTATCTTTACTAATACAAACCTTACTTCCCCTATTACTTTGCTCCTATTTCCTTATTTAGTTCAAATATAACCCTTTTTACATCATAAGGTTTGCGCTTAAGTTGTTGATATTACTTGTTATAAGGTTTCGTGTCGACCTTTGCAAAGCTTTTTATATTTATTTATAACTGTCACCACTAAATAACGCAGTCAATTTTTTGTCTGAGCAGTTGAGGGGCGAATATGCCAATTATCATTCTTTTCATTGTTACGGTTGTTTTTACTAATGAAGGAACATTTAAGGCTAAAAGCAGTGCAATACAAAAACAAGTAAAAATGAATGACAGGGCATGGACCAAAAGCTTCAAACTACTTATTCAAACGCCAGATAAAAATATAATTAACTTTAAGGTATAGAGACAAACAATGCTTACTATTTCAAATTTATCTAAAACGTACGACAACGGAGTTAACGCTTTAAATAAGGTAGACTTAAATATTCCTAAGGGGATGTTTGGTTTATTAGGGCCTAATGGAGCTGGGAAGTCTTCACTTATGCGCACGTTAGCCACACTTCAAATGCCAGACGAGGGCACTATTACCTTTGATGGAATTGATGCTATTTCTCAACCGAATGACTTAAGACAAAGGCTGGGGTATTTACCTCAGGATTTTGGTGTTTACCCAAGAATTTCTGCAGTAGATTTATTAGCACATTTGGCGATGTTAAAAGGTTTTACAAATGCTAAACAACGTAAAGAAGTTGTTGAAGCTTTATTGGCAAAAGTAAACTTATTTGAGCACAGGAAAAATGCCGTATCAGAATTTTCAGGTGGAATGAGACAGCGTTTCGGAATTGCTCAAGCTTTATTAGGAGATCCCGACTTGTTGATTGTAGATGAACCAACAGCAGGTTTAGACCCTGAAGAGCGAAATCGTTTTCATAATTTACTCGTAAGTTTAGGTGAAAGTAAGGTTGTTATATTATCCACTCATATTGTTGATGATGTTGCTGAGTTGTGCCCTAACATGGCCATTTTATCTTCAGGGAAGATTTTGCTCAAAGGGAACCCGTTATGTTTAATTGAACAAGTTAAAGGAAACGTATGGAAAAAATCGGTCAGCAAGGAAGAGTTACTTGAAGTAGAGCAAGAGTTTGCGGTCATCTCCCAGCGATTGTTTGCTGGTCAAAGTGTTGTTCATGTATTGTCAGAAAGTCAGCCAGAAGGTTTTGAAGCAACGCAAGCTAGTTTAGAAGACCTATATTTTTCAACACTTTCTTCGAACCGAAAAACAGCTTAATTGCAGGAGTTCTTATGTTTAATCAAATAATTCAATTTGAATTACGTTACTTCTTAAAACAACCTTCATTTTATGTGTGCAGTATTCTGCTGTTGGTTATTTCGTTTTTGTTCTCATCAACAGATTCTTTTAGTGTAGGAGGTAAGAATCTACTGATTAATGGTAGCTATAGCATTACATTAGTTATGTTGTTCTTCAGTTTATTTAGTATGTTTTTGGTGGTCAATTTTGTTGGTAGCAGTGCTATTAGAAATGAAACATCAAAAATGGAAGAGTTAGTTTTATCTAAACCCATTTCAGCAGTTCAATATAATTTAGCTAAATTGCTTGGATCATACTTAGTTGTATTAGTCGTTTTTCTTTCGATTCCTATTGGTTATACGCTAGGGAGCTGGATGCCATGGGTTGATGCGGAAAGGTTAGGGGCATTTAGTTTAGAATATTACGCCAGAGTATTTTTGATATTTAACACTTCAACATTGCTGTTTTTATCTAGTATATTTTATGCTGTTGCTAAGAGAACAAGTAGCATGATGCCTGTTTATTTGTCGGCTATTGCTTTGTTAGTCCTTTACTCTATTAGTGGTACTTTAGTGTCGGATCTTGAAACTCGTTCAATTGCGGCGGTCCTTGACCCATTTGGTATACGTACATTCTCAGATATTAGTCGATACTGGAGCGTAGAAGAGCGAAATATAACCGCTATTCCTTTAACAGCCACTTTGTTGCTTAACCGTATTGGTTGGTTAGTTGTTACTGTGGTTATTGTCATTGTATTTGGTCAGCTAAAGCTCAGGGGTAACAGTAATAAACGCAATACAAAAAATAAAACTAAACAAGTAGAAAAAGATCTTGTTCGAGAAAAATACTTACTGAATGTATCTACTCAAGTTGATGTTAAGCAAAATAGTTTTTGGCAAGTATTGTTAGAAAGAGTTCGCTTCGAAGTTAAGCAGGTTTTGTTTACCCCCTCTTTTGTTGTGCTTATAGTAATTTCGATCCTATTTTTAATGATGGTTTTATTTCAACAAGTGGGTTGGTTTGGCGCAAAGTCGATACCTATTACTAAAGATATGGTTAACGCTATTTTTGGTACATTCAGTTTATTGAGTATTGTTATAGTAACCTTTTATAGTGCCGAAGTTATTTGGCGAGAAAGAGATTATAGGATTGCTGATATTGTTGAAAGTGCTCCTATTCCAAGCCTTGTTTTTTGGCTTTCTAAATTCTTTGCCGTTAATTTAGTACTTATGATTATATATGGCCTAGCTATGCTATTCACGCTTGGTTACCAGCTTGCTTACGGCGTGACTGATTTACAAATATCACAATACTTTATTAGTATAATTTTATTTATTCTTATTCCATTAAGTATGTCTGTTGTGTTGAGTTTTTTTATTCAGACACTATGTTCAAATAAGTTTGTCGGTATGTTTGTATATTTGTTAGTTGCTTTTTCACCAATGTTTTTAGTTGAATTAGGTATCGAACATAATATGCTTATATTTGCACAGGCACCAACGCTGACATACTCAGATATGAATGGTTATGCATGGTTTATTGAAACACAGCTCTGGTACTCTTTATATTGGGGGGCTTTTTCAATGCTATTAGCGATTGTTACTTTTGGTATGTGGCAACGTGGCACTGCAGTATCATGGAAAAATAAAATCACCCAATTAATCAGTCAAACTTCAAATAAAATGAAGCTAGCTTCTGCCTTATCTATCGTAGTTTTTATTAGCTCAGGGAGTGTCATTTACTATAATACGACGGTGATCAATGAATTCATTTCTTCAGCAGAAATAAAAAACTGGCAAGAAAAGTACGAGCGTGATTACGGAAGTTCAGTTAATAATCCAGTTCCTACTATGACGAGTGTCATTGCTATTGTTGATATATATCCTGCTGAACGTCGATTAACTTCACGGTTTGAAATTGAAGTGGAGAACAAGAGTAAAGAGGAAATCAAAGAATTTCTCTTGTCAGAGCCTAATTTTTCTTCAAGCTGGAATGTAACTATAGATGGTGGCTCTTTAAAGCAAGAAGAAAGTTTAGATAAGGTCGCTAGATTTGTATTTCACCAACCAATGCAGCCAGGTGAATCTAGAAAAGGCATAATTGAAGTTGAGCGTCATCATAAGGGGTTTAAGGATAGTAATTTTGATACCTCATTAGTAAAAAATGGCACTTTTATTAGTAATATTAAATTATTACCCAGTTTTGGAGTAAACAAAGGTATGTTTATTCAGGAACCCAATGAGCGCAAGAAAAGAGAGCTACCAAAGCTTAAATTGGCAAATAAGTTAGATGAACATAAATACTATAATGAAAGCTCTTTTGGTAAAGGTTATGATTTTATAGACTTTGAAGCGATTGTTTCAACTGATGAAGGGCAAACTGCGATTGCTCCAGGGTATTTACAAAGTGAATGGTTAGCAGAAGGGCGTCATTACTTTCATTATAAAATGGATAGCAAAATTAAAAACTTCTATTCGTTTTTGTCTGCAAAACTGGAGGTTAAGAAAGCTTCTCATAATAGTGTGAATATTGAGGTTTATTACCACTCAGCCCATAACAAAAATATTGACGTAATGATTGATTCCGTTAAAGCAAGTTTGGATTACTTTTCGACAGAATTTGGCGACTATCAACACAAACAAATGCGCATAATTGAATTTCCAGGTTATTCGTCTTATGCACAAAGTTTTGCCAATACTGTACCTTATGCTGAAACTATGGGGTTTATTAGTGAAATAGAGTTAGGTGATAAAGTAAATATTCCATTTCTAGTGACAGCACATGAGGTAGCACATCAATGGTGGGGGCATCAACTTGGCGCGGCAAATGTTGAAGGAGCGCAAGTGTTATCAGAATCACTATCGGAATATAGTGCACTTAAAGTAGTAGAGCAAACGTTTGGAAAACAAGCAATGAAAAGCTATCTAAAGCGAGAGTTGGACTATTACCTTCGAGGTAGAACGCATGAAATCCGTGAAGAAAACCCTTTGTATAAAACGGTTGATCAACAATATTTGCATTATAGCAAAGGGGGATTAGTAATGATGTCAATTGCTGATCAAATAGGAGTGGATAAAGTGAATACTGCGTTAAAAAGCTTATTGAATGAGTTTAAATATCAAAATTCACCTTATCCAACGACTAAGGATTTATTGAGCCACTTAAATCAAGTTGCAGATGAAAAGGGTATTAGCTATATTTATCAAAATTTCAAAGAAATAAATTTATACGAGTTGAAAATAAATAAAGTGAACTCTGTCGTAAGAGAAGATGGTAAATATCTCACCACTGTTGTAGTTGAAGCCCTGCGAAAACAGATTGATGGTAAAGGTAAGGAAACTCAATCCCCTTTTGACGGGAAAGTGTTAATCAGTGCAAAAGAGCAAAATACAGAAATGTCTTCTGAAAAGAGTTTAGTGCTATTTGAACAGTGGCATAACATTATTGATGGAGAAAACACGCTCACGTTTGTTACCGAAACTAAACCGAGCCTATTGGAGGTTGATCCCTATATGAATTACATAGACATTGATTTGAAAAATAATCAGTTAAAAGTTAAGTAATAAATACAGGTAATCCCCCCGTATCCGCGGGGGATTCACTTAGATTCTACCTATACTGAGGTAGATCTGGGTATCCTTTAATCTCGACAAAGAGAAGTAAGGAAAACCTATGCGAAACTATAAGGGGTTGTCTGATACACCATGGGATTGCAAATACCATATTGTATTTATACCTAAAAAAAGACGTAAAATGATACTTGGTTCAATCAGAAAGCATTTAGGTGAAGTGTTCCTTGATTTAGTACGCCAAAAGGGAGTCATTATTGAGGAAGGGCACTTAATGCCTGAACATGTTTATATATGCTTGAGTGTCTGATTCAGAGTTAAGTAATACCTTTAATTTGTCCTAAAGTGAACATACCATTAATATGGTATCTGATAATCACTAAACTATAGTTTGTAGAAGGGTAATAACAGCGATGTTATTACCCTTTTTTTTCCCTTAATACTCCTCTATCTAACTAGCCTATTCAGAGATTTAACCGTTATCAGGCCATGCTGACCTACAAAATAAATGTTCATCATCATGAGCTTTAGATTTGGTTCTCAATTAATCATTTATCACATTGATACAAGTCCCATCAAAGATAACTCGCCGATGTTTGCCTTTTTTATCTTTTAATTAGACTCTTTGTTTGGAATGTTAAGGTTGATAATTACCAAATTTTAGTCTGAGTAAATCGCGGGCATGATAGGTGGTATTAATAGCAAGGGTGAATAGGCGTAATTTCTAAGGGATTAGTTTTTGGCTGTTCTAGCAAACTAAAATTAATTATTAGTATAAAAGTGAGACACCAGAATAATATATCTATTTACAAAAGAATGATTTATATGGTTTCTAATACGCTAATATTGTGTGATATTAATGTCAATTAAATCATAACATCGGTCGAGCTCCATTGATACTTACCGATAATATACTGTTAGGCATCAAGGAAGAACCGTATGAACCTTGCACAATTGAACATCGCTAAAGCTAAGTACTCTTTAGAATCCCTTGAAATTAAAGAGTTCGTCGATAATCTAGAGCCAGTTAATAAAATAGCCGAATCAAGTGATGGTTTTATATGGCGTTTAAAAGATGAAGGTGGCGACGCTACAAATATCGTGGCGTTCTCTGATCCAAACATTATTGTCAATATGTCTGTGTGGGAATCCGCAGATGCCCTTAAAAACTTCATGTTTAGAACACATCACAGAGACTTTCTTCGTCGTAAAACCGAATGGTTCCATAACATACCTGAAGATAGTTATGTTTTATGGTGGGTTCCATACGGTCATATTCCTACTATTGAAGAAGCTGTAGAAAAATTGGATTTTTTAAGAAAGTATGGTGATACAGCGAATGCATTTACTTTCAAAAGTAATTTCAGTGCCAAAGAGTATATGGAAAGTAATTTCTAGCATATAAATCAAACGGCACTAAAAGTAGTTTCCGGTTTCGTTTAGTAAAATTTTAGTTAAAAAAATGCTCTTATAGTAGGGCGTAAACTATCAAGGAAGTTTAAAGAGAATATGGTTATTTGGAAAAGGTTATTAACTATATTATTAGTTACTTTATCATGTGTAGGTATTGATCAAACTACCAAGTTACTGGCTTCAGAGTACCTTCCTAAAAATGAAACCTTTAGTTATCTTCACGATATCTTAAGGGTTGGATACACAGAAAATACCGGTGCATTTCTAGGATTAGGTAATAATTTATCTGATCAAGTTAGATTTTGGCTCTTTGTCGTATTAGTCGGAGCTTTATTATCAAGTTTGTTCATTTATTTGCTCTATAGCGCTAAACAGCAGCTTTCATCTTTAATTGCCTTTTCTCTCGTGTTCTCAGGAGGAGTTAGTAATTTTTATGACCGTACTCAGAATAACGGCGCAGTCATTGACTTTCTTAATATCGGTGTAGGCTTTTTAAGAACAGGGATATTTAATGTTGCTGATATTGCAATTATGATGGGGGTGTTTATGTTGTTTTTTGTTAAAAAACCAAAAGAAACTACAGCCTAATAAACACATAGCAATAACTTCAAACTGGAAAGCTGCGATGCGTTTTTCTGAAAACTATAGCCAGCATGATTAGCCGTTTATTGCGGCATTAGGTAAACAATGAAATTAGCATTATTCTCAATCATTTTATTATTGGTCATGACAAATATTAAAGCAGATCAAGTTAATGAAAATAAACAAGGAAATACGATGAAGTTTGGTATGCAAGCGGTAATTATCGCCGCGGAAGGAAAGGGGGATGAACTTGCTCATATCATGTTACAAGCATCTGAAGTTGTCTCTACCATGGACGGATGTATTTTATACCTAGTACAACAATCGTTAACGGATAACTCTAAAGTGTTAATTACCGAAGTTTGGGCTAATAAAGAATTTCATGCGGCGTCATTAACCAACGAAAATGTTAGAGCGTTAATCATGAAAGCAAAACCTATTATTACTGGCATGGATCATAACCCTGCGAAGTATATTGGTGGTTATGGGCTGTAAACTAAATTTGTTAGGACGACATTTAAAAATAAATAAGGACGTTTTATGAAATCAGCAAATATCTTAATAGGTATTCTTGCTATAACGGCTATAGGTTTAGGATTTAGTTTATATAATCTACATATCGAAAACGGCAACTACAAAAGCGATTATTCATCCTTAAATACGGTAAATATAGCATTAAGTGACGAGCTTGAGTTTCTTGGGAAAAGTTTTTCTGAGTTTAAAATACAGCAAGAAAACAACCAAAAATTAATTGCATCTCTTCATGGAAAAATATCAAGCCTACAAAATGACTTAGCTTCATCTCTGCAGGTTTCTGCTCCAATAGAAAAAATTACTCCCATTGAAGTTGCAACAGTGCCAGAGCCTGAGGAAAGCACCTCAAACAAGTCATTTTTAGCGATATTTGATAAATTAAAAAATGGAGAGAAAATGTCGGATATAGTGAAAACTGCTGATGACAGATTCGAAAATGAGGATGTTGATACTGACTGGGCTTATGAATACGAGTCTAATATTCATGACTTTGTCGCTAATGAGGAAAGTAATAGTTTTAATATACAAGAGTTAACATGTAAAGCTAGCGCATGCGAAATGAAAATAACTGCCAATGAAAATAACGTTCAACGTTTAGGTGTGCTATTTTCGTCAGCGATTGGCGAGCAAGAATGGCGAGATAAAGATGCAGCGGTAATGTTTAGCCAAGAGATTAAAGATGGAATGATGAGCATAATGATTGGCAGAGATGGCGACAGTTTTAAATGAGTTCAAGTTCTGATTTGTAATGGTGATAGCCAATCAGAATTATATTATTCACCAATGATAAAGAGAGTGTTATGAGTAAAGGTATAGTTAAGTGGTTTAATGCAGATAAAGGTTTCGGTTTTATTACTCCAGAAGACGGAAGTAAAGACTTGTTTGTTCATCATTCAGAGATCCAATCTGGCGGTGAATACGCAACATTGGCTGACGGTCAAGCGGTTGAGTTTGAAGTAGGCCAAGGCCAGAAAGGCCCATGTGCAAATAAAGTTGTGGCTATTTAAGCAATAGCATATAGCAAATAGGTAAGCTGTTGCGTTACGCGTACTCGCTTACCTAACTTTATGTGAATGGAGCCACGAATGTCATCAGTGCCACAGAATAAAAGTGAATTAGTCGACTCAATCACGCTAGCGTTTCGTAAGCTATCTGATGATTACCGTTCAATCCCCGATGAACTGTCGAAAGTAATTGCTATTGATGGCAATGTGGAAGGTACGACGATCAGTGTTTGCGATACACTCGCCTATCTAGTCGGTTGGGGGAAACTTGTATTGAAATGGCATTCATTAAAATCACAAAGTCAGCATGTCGATTTTCCTGAAACAAACTACAAATGGAATCAACTGGGGTTATTAGCGCAAAGTTTTCAAAAAGAATATCAAGATTGGAGCTTTTCGAGCTTACAAACTGAGTTCAAAACGACAACTCAGAATATACTACTTTTAGTTGATAGCCTTGATAACGAGACTCTTTATGGCGTTTCATGGTACGAAAAATGGACGTTCGGACGCATGATTCAATTCAATACATCATCCCCTATGAAAAATGTACGAACCAAGGTCAGACGATTTAAAAAAGCACATGGGATAAATTGAGTATATACTATTTACAATAATGAACCTTTTAGTTTTAATGCTTCTAAATACTTTTACCTGTAGCATTATGTATTCGTTTTCAATTATCCTTTGATATACATCGCTGCAGCGGACTCAATATATTCTATATTACAGTCGGCTCATACCTTGTAGCTATAACACAGGGTTTACGGCTAATGAGTCAGAGAAAGTATACTAACTGAATACAGTTTTATGCCAATTTCTATTGATTACTTCAGATAAAAATTTAATCGTTCTTAATATGTAAACTAATTGTTTTATGTTTGATCTAAATCATATATTACTTTCAAACAGTGCTTTGTTCGGCTAAAATGCGCGCCTTTGATTTTGTAGTTTAAAGGTTTAGAAATGTCACACCACGAAGATTTTAAAGATAGCACATCCAAACGTCACTTTTTAGCAGCCCTTATTGCACTGGTTGCCGCGCCTTTATTACCTATGGTCATGGGTTGGTATACACTTCTTTTAAATTAGTATGACTAATTAAATTCGAATACTAAGATAAAATATACATATGCATATATTACTAGTAGATGATAAAAAAGCTATTTTAGAGCAACTTACCCCTATACTCGAAAGAAATGGGCATACGGTTGAAATTGCACTAAATGGTTTAGCTGCTTATGAAAAAGCACAAAGCGAGTTTTTCGACTTGTATATTATTGATCACCTTATGCCTGTGATGAACGGCATACAGTTAAGTAAAAATTTAATGAAGAATTCATTAACACTTAACGTGCCCATTATATTTATGACCACACAAAACAAATCAGAGATTCTTAAGTTAGTGCAAAGCCTTTCTTTTCATGCCCTAATTAGTAAGCCTATTGATGAAAAATTACTTATGGGTTTTATTGAACAGCTTAACGTAGAAAATACTAGTCGTTATTTACTGTAAATCCTTTCTGTTTTGCTTTATTCTCTAGCTATCATATTTTTTGACTTGCTAACCATGACTGAAACACAAATATCAATCCTTAAAGATTCTATTCACGCAGTACCTAATTACCCTAAAGAAGGGATATTATTTAGAGATATCACAGGGTTACTCGCCGATCCTAAAGCATACCAATTAACTATCGACTTATTTGTTGAAAAATATAAAAATGGTAATTTTACTAAAATTATTGGTACTGAAGCGAGAGGATTTCTTTTCGGAGCTCCGTTAGCTTTAGCACTTGGTATTAGCTTCATCCCTGTTAGAAAACCAGGCAAACTGCCTAGAGCAACAAATAGCCAAAGTTATCAACTTGAATACGGAACAGACACCTTAGAAATTCATCAAGATGCACTATCTGCAGAAGATAAAGTACTCATTGTTGATGATTTACTCGCAACAGGTGGAACAATAGAAGCAACGATGAACCTAGTTAAAAGCTTAGGTGCACAAGTTAAAGATGCTGCATTCGTTATTTCCTTACCTGATTTAGGTGGAGATAAGCGCTTAGTTGATTTAGGTTTGTCGGTTTACTCTTTAGTCGAATATGAAGGCGATTAGGCATCCGTATGAGTTATCAAGTATTAGCACGTAAGTGGCGCCCTAAAAAATTTACTGAGTTGGTTGGACAAGAACATGTTGTCACCGTCTTAGTGAATGCGCTTGAACAAAAGCGCTTGCACCATGCCTATTTATTTACAGGCACACGTGGTGTTGGTAAAACAACAATCGCTAGGATTTTTGCAAAAAGTTTAAATTGTGAAACTGGGATTACCTCTAATCCTTGTGGTGTTTGTGATACTTGCCAGGATATCGATAAAGGCCGGTTTATTGACTTATTAGAGATTGATGCAGCCTCTAAAACTAAAGTTGATGATACGCGTGAAATTCTTGATAACGTACAATACTCACCAACACGTGGACGTTTCAAAGTTTACTTGATTGATGAAGTACATATGCTTTCTCGTAGCAGCTTTAATGCGTTGTTAAAAACGTTAGAAGAACCTCCTGAGCATGTTAAATTTATTTTAGCGACTACCGATCCTCAAAAGTTACCTGTTACTGTCTTATCGCGTTGTTTGCAGTTTAATTTGAAAGCGTTAACGGTTAATCAAATAGAACAAAAAACTCAACAAATACTTGAAGCTGAAAATGTTACCTTTGAAAGTGGCTCGTTAACCTTATTGGCTAAAGCCGCTCGCGGTAGTATGCGAGACTGCTTAAGTTTAACTGACCAAAGTATTGCACAGGGGCAGGGCAATATTACCTTAGCGAATATTCAACAAATGCTAGGTGGAGTTGACCAAAACTGGGTTTATAAAATATTAATCGCTTTATTAAAGCAAGAGCCAAAAGTGTTGATGGAGCTATCCCTTGAAATTGCTTCTTATGCACCTAACTATAGTCGATTAACGGCAGAGCTTATTCAGCTATTACACCAGGTTGCTATGACACAAATTGTCGGGCAACATTTCGACTTATCCCCTGAACACAATCAGCTTGTTGATAAATTCAGTCAGGCGATGAGTGCGGAAGATATTCAGCTTTATTATCAAATAGTCCTTAATGGTCGCAAAGACTTGCCTTACGCATCTGATGAACAAGCAGCTTTTGATATGCTCTTACTGCGCATGTTGGCTTTTACTCCGGTAAATAACAGCAGAAGTTTACCTGAAAATCCGCTTAACAATGTTTCTGCAGCAAATGCTCAGGGAAAGGAAAATAGCCATTTTGATGATGTTGAGCTTGACTCAACTAATATTAGTGTTCCGGCTAGCTCAAACGAGTTATTAGCAAGTACTGCTGAAAATCAAAATGATACAAGACCTGTCCTTTTAAGCGAAGAACCAATCAGTGCATCTGTAGTCAGTGCACCTGTAGTTAATGAAGCCGTTCAACTTACTGAGGTTAATAGTTCACAAGAAGTGGCTAGTAACCCTGAAGCGGCTGCGGATTTTAGTCAGGTTGAAAGTCATCAGTCTCCAATGGAACAGAGCCCTGAACCTCATATCTTACAAGAACAAGAGCATAATATTGACTCCAATAATGCGATGCCTCAAGATATGGAACAGGTAATTGAATCTGCAGAAATACCTACACAAAATCACGAAGAACAGTCTCCGATCTCACCTGTCGAAAAGGCGTTAGCCACACGGAATATGTTGCGTAGTCGAAAGAAGAGCTTGGAGAGTAACGCAAAAAAGTCTAATGACGCCCAAGAGCGTCAAGATGAGAGTCAAGTAGAAGCAAAGCCTGAAGTAAGTGCAAAACCTAGGACAGATATACCAGACATTGATACTATGGCAGTGCAAGATTTTGATGTCGATGTGATTGACCCCGCTAAGATTCGCTCAGCTAATCAAGTAGATAAATGGGCTAATATGATTGATGAAATGTCGCTAAATGGACGTTTACGCCAGTTAGCCATTCATGCAACGGTTAGTGACCAATCGACAGATGACTTGTTACTCCTTCTCCTTGATCAATCGACTAAACACTTAAATAGTGATGTTGCCCATAAAAAGCTTGAGCAAAGTATTTCTGAGTATTTAAATCGACAAATCACTGTTGAACTGACGATTGTTGAAGAAACGACCCATGATCCTTATAAAATACAGTCTCATATTGATGATAAGCGTTATGGTTACGCAAAAGAATTGTTAGAAAAAGATGAAATAGTTATCGGTCTGAAAACGCATTTTCAAGCGGAATTAGATGAAAACACAATTGTAGCCTTATAAAAGCTACTTGATATTTGTCGCGTTAAGCTCTATCTTTGCGACAACAGAACTTTGGAGAAAAAATTATGATGAAAGGTGGCATGGGCAACTTAATGAAGCAAGCCCAACAAATGCAAGCAAAAATGGCTAAAGCGCAAGAAGAATTAGCACATATGGAAGTTGTTGGTGAATCTGGTGCTGGTATGGTTAAAGTAACCATGACCGGCAGCCACAGTGTTCGTCGCGTTGAAATAGACGACAGTCTTATGGAAGACGATAAAGACATGTTGGAAGACTTAATTTCAGCAGCGTTCAACGATGCAGTGCGTCGTGTTGAAGAGCAAAATAAAGATAAAATGGGTTCATTAACTGGCGGTATGCAATTACCTCCTGGGATGAAAATGCCGTTTTAATGTAAGCATATTACCTTTGCTTACATTAAAAAGCCCAAGTATTGCTTGGGCTTTTTTATGGGCGATATACTATGCAATAGACCTTAGGATTGTCGTTCTAAAAAAACAAAGGTTAGCTTTTCTTATACATTAATATTAGTGATCAGACATTACCTTTCTAACTTTGTTTTCTAAGCCCGTTAAACCAGACTTTTTTCCTATAATCACTGCTTCTTCAATATTCGCATGGGCATTGTAATATGCATCTAAAGCGAACATAGCACCGACACGGTTACCACTTGCGCAATGAACGAAAGCTGTGTTTTGATTCTTTATTGCAGCAGAGAAAAGTTCTAAGTTTTCTTTATTTATGCCTGAAGCTCCAGCGATAGGAATAGCGATATACTTCATACCTAAGGCTTCAACTTTTTCTTTTTCATCAAATTCAGAGAACTCACCAGTACCGCGTAAGTTGATAACTGTTTTTATACCATTTTTGGCTAAAGTCGATAAATCAGCTTCTGTTGGTTGACCGCCAACAATAAATTGTTCGGTATATTGCTTAGCATTCTTTGCTGATATTTCATTACTAATATCATGAGCATAAGTGAATACAGAGTATGTTGAAAGCAAGACTAACAAGGAGGTAATAGTTCTTTGCATAAGCTGTGTCATAAGGAAGTCCCATATTATTAGAAGAAACTAATTTACTTAAAAATGTGTTTAATAGATATGAATAAATTGTTTTCAAAATTGACTAGCAATAGCTAAACCCAATACATGGGCTTAACTACTGATGAAGCAAAGTGGCGTTTAATCAGGTTCCATCGCCAATATTGTTTTAATATCTAAGCTTTCTTGGTATTGCACAAAACCAGTTTTACGAGACACTCTGGCTAAAACGGCCATACGGTCGGCTAGCTCATTACCCTCAATATTCGCATGACCTTTAACGTGAGTTATTGAAATGCTTTTTTTAATTTCTTGATAAATCGTATAACAGGTTTTTACCAGTTCAGGGTTTTTAATCGCTTCTCCGTTTGCTTTTTTCCAACCTTTGTTTTTCCAGCCAGTTGCCCACTTTGTTATACTATCTATTGAATATTTTGAATCAGATAATACTTGAATAGTTTTTTCGGGGTTTGACTTTATATAAGCTTTAGCTAAATGAAATGCCTGCAACATACCAATTAACTCAGCGGTGTTATTGGTGCCATTAGCGTCAAACGAGCCATACCAAAGACTATTAATTACACCTTGGTGATAAACAGCAATCCCTGTACCTGACTTCCCAGGGTTAGGAGAGCAGGCACCATCACAATATATATCAATATCGGCTTTATTAACTTCTCGGTCACTTCGTACTGTACTTCCTGGAGCTTTTCCTGGGCCAGTCGCTTTACTTGAAGAGGAACTCGCTGTTTTAGCTGCTGCCGGATAAGCATCACCAGTACGTGGTGGTGTTTTTAACGAACGTTGGGTTAATGCTCTAGTATAAGTTGACTGAAAAGCAGCTTGTGCTTCTGCTTGAGAAGGAAATCCCATAAATTGTGCATCGGGTCTGCCAGATGTTACTGCTTGAACCGCAGACCAGTCATCAAAAACACCTGTTTTTGAGCCTTTCCATACCACGTAATATTTTTTACTCATTTACTATTTACTCAATTTTATTTTTGTTTGTTTTTAGAGGACAAGGACCAAAGGAATAAAGCTACACCTGCGATAAAGAAGGGAATACTCAGCATTTGTCCGGTGTTTAATGTCAATATCGACTCATACGCTGCTTGCTTAACTTTCACCGACTCTATTAAAAATCTAGCGGTGAAGGTTAAAATTAAGAACAAACCTAATAATGAACCTTGGGCTGTTTTTGCTTTCGATTTTTTATAAACAAAGAACAGAACAATAAAAATGAGTAAATACGCTATAGCTTCATAAAGCTGAGCTGGGTGGCGAGGTATGTTGTCAATACGGGCGAAAATTATTGCCCAAGGAGCATCGCTGGCAACCCCTAATATTTCAGAGTTAACAAAGTTAGCTGAACGAACAAATACACCAAATAATGCGGTGCAAATAGCTAAACGGTCAAGTAACCATAAATAGTTTTCTTTATATTTTCTTACATACAAGCCAATGGCAAGAATAACGCCTAGACCACCGCCGTGACTTGCAAGGCCTCCTTCCCATATAGCTAATATTTTTAATGGGTTGGCAAAGTAGTATTGCGGGTCGTAGAAAAAACAATGGCCTAATCGAGCACCAATAATAATACCGAATACGCAATACATTAATAAGTTGTCAAGCGCTTCAAGAGGCTTGTTTTCTGTTTGGTAGACGTACTTCATCACTTGTAAGCCTGACAATATTGCTACAGCAAACAGAGCGCCATACCAGTGAATAGAGAGTGGGCCAATGGAAAGTAGTACGGGATCAATATCCCAAATAAAATGTTGCAAAGAAAAACCCTTATTTATACGTATGCAATGAATGCATTTATGATGAACAACAACTATAAAGTCGCTATTATGTCAGTCAATTAGCGATAAAACGAGAGTAAAGTTGTAATGAAGAATTATTGTTTAGGAAATAGCGATCTCAAATCTTCACGATTAATATATGGCTGTATGCGAATTGCAGGTGATCAATCAGTAAACGATATTGATAAAGGCAAGCAGGCCGTTTATAGCGCAGTTGATGCTGGCTACACTCACTTTGATCACGCCGATATTTACGGTGGAGGGGCAAGTGAACAATTATTTGGTGAATTGCTAAAACAATCTCCGCACTTACGAGATAAAATGATCATTACTTCTAAAGCAAGTATTCGTCCAAAAAATGATGAAAACGCTCATGCGCCAACCCGTTATGATTTCAGTAAAGAGTATTTATTATCGAGTGTTGAAGGTTCTCTAGGACGTTTGGGAATAGAGCAACTTGATCTTTTTCTACTTCATCGCCCTGATTATTTATTTGATATTCATGAAGTTGCTGAAACATTTAAGCAGCTTAAAGCAAGCGGGAAAGTAGCGCACTTCGGCGTAAGTAACTTTAAACCATCACAAATTGCTATGCTGCAAAGCGTGTTAGATATTCCCTTATTAGTTAATCAAATAGAAATTAATATTCACAATATTAATGCATTAAATGACGGCACATTAGATCAATGTCAGCAGCATAAAATATCACCTATTGCCTGGTGCCCTCTTGGAGGCGTTGCTTATGCCGCTTGGGGAAATACTTTTTCACCTGAAGATGAACAGCGTATTGCTAGTGAGTTAAGTAAACAAGCAATACGATATAATTGCTTGCCTTGGCAAGTTATTTTAGCTTGGTTGTTAAAGCACCCTGCAGGTATATTTCCTATAATTGGGTCTACAACTCCTGATCGTATTATTGCTGCTAAACAAGCCCTTGAGTTGAATTACAACCGTGAAGATTGGTATCGATTATTGGAAGCGAGAAACGGGCAAGCAGTTCCATAAAAGTTGTATTGTTGAAGTGTTCTGACATTGGTGAAGCTAAGTTAAGAATATAATATTTATTTAAACTAAAGCTAAAATCAATAAAAAGTTATCGTTTATCGGTAAATACCGATTGTTATTTGTTTTTTTTATGCTAAAGTGCAGTTATTGATTAAGTTTACTTTATTAGGTTTTATGTTACAGAACGGTCGTATTCAAAAAGTAAGTAAAATAGTACGCGTTTTAGTGGCGCTATTTATCACTATGCAAATAGGTGTTTATGCGCTTTTATTAATGTTAGGGGATAACCAAGAAGGGTCTTATCAACTTTCAGAAAATTTTAACTTTATATCTTCTGCTGCCAATATCGACTATTCAGGTAGTTGGTCAGATATGGCCAAGGCACTAAATGATGAAGGCTTTAATGCCTTGTTGATTTTGGGCAGTGCTGATTTAATACCTAGTATTTTAATTTATTTATCGCTATTTAAGTTATTTGGTTTATATCAGCGAGGTTTAGTTTTTACGGTTAATAACATTCAATGCATAAAAAACATTGGTGCCGTGCTACTGGGCTGGATTGCTTTGAAACTTTTTTATCCTCTACTTGTTACCTTAGTATTAAGGCTTTCAGGGGCTTCAGATACACTATCTATTTACATGAGCTTAGGTTCGAATGAATTACGGTATTTATTAATAGGATTAGTGATATACGTTATTGCATGGATAATGAGTGAAGCTAGCAGCTTACACCAAGAACAGGAATTGGTGATCTAGTGGCCATGGTTATTGAGCTAGACGTTATGTTAGCAAAACGAAAAATGAAGTTAAACGACCTTGCACAAGCGGTGGGTATTACCCCACAAAATTTATCAGTACTTAAAAGTGGCCGCGCAAAAGCAATACGATTTTCTACACTTGAAGCAATATGCGAAACATTGCAATGTCAGCCAGGTGATCTTCTACGCTATGAAACAGATGAAAAAACAGGGAATGATGATGAATAAATATTTAGCAATAATTTTAAGTACGGCAATAACCAGTACATTAATGAGTTTTTCAGCGACAGCAGCTGATGAAGAAACCTACACTTTCGTTGGTTTTGGTTTGACAAATTACAATGATTTAGCAAACTTAGAATTGAGTAAACATGATATTGATTTAGTGCCTGAAGTTTCATTTGGCATTGGTAAAAAATATCAACTTAATCAAGATTGGCAATTAGCCACTGAGATTTCACTTCAATATGCTAAAGCACATTTTAGTGGTGTTGTAGGCAATGATATGAACAACTTATCTCAAAACCAGCAGTACTTTTCTGGAAATTATGAAGCCTTAGGAATATGGGCAACGACACGCTTTAAATATCTTGGTTTAAGTGAAAAAGTATCTCCTTTTATTGAGTTAGCTGTAGGCGGGGTAGAAACGAACCACGCTACACTTTTCGGGGAAGAAAAGAATAATGGCCTAGCTTACAAAGCAATAGCAGGTGTGGAATTTGAAATATTTAAAGATGTTTCGTTTTCACTAGGATTCGGTACTTCAAATAACGATAATAATAACCTTTAATTGTTTCGGTACGTTATTCGTTAGTACAAGATTGAGCTGCCATTTGGGCAGCTTTTTTTCTTTCTTTTATATAATAAAACCAGGTAACTGCAAAGAGTATTGCAATAAATGGCATACTCGTTAATACCACCATGTGCCAGCCGGCTTTAAATAATACCCAACCAGCAAGCAGTGATGCCGTCGCTTGTAATCCAAAAATAATAAAATCATTAATCGCTTGAACCTTGTGTCGCTCACTCGGCTTATAACTTTGTGGCAATAGTGTTGTACCTGTTAAAAACAAGAAATTCCAACCAATACCTAACAAAATAAGGGCCCACCAATAATGCATTACTTGTTCACCAGACAAAGCGACTATGGTCACTAAAGCATAAATAACGGTGCCTATTAGCATTAGGCTTTTTAGGCCGATTTTTTTAACTAACCAAGCGGTAAAAAGGGATGGGATGAACATCGCGGCAATATGGCTTTGAATCACCCATTTAGTGTCGTTTAAACTGTGACCATGCATCTGGTGCATACTCAATGGGGTTGCTGTCATCAAATAGCTCATCAGGGCAAAACCAAGTGCAGCAGACAATATGGCGATAATAAAAATAGGTTGTTTAATTATTTCAGTTAACGGACGAACTTCGCCTGTTTGCTGGTGCTCGTCTATATGGGTGTTTTTAAAATTAAGCATTATTAGCATTGCACAAACTATCAAGCCTGCTAATACTAAAAATGAACCCGCATAACCATGTGGTGATGTTAGCCAATCTTTAGCGACTACAGCAATTTCAGGACCTAAAAAGGCTGAAAAAATACCGCTTAACATTAATATCGACAGAACGGTTGGAATATCCTTATCGTCTTTTATACTTTCAATCGCGGCAAAGCGTAACTGTTGAATAAATGAGGTGCTAATACCAAACAATAATCCGGAAAAAACAAAAAGTTCAAAACTCGAAATAAGTGCCGCCACCATAGCGATGAGTGTTGCTGTTAATCCAAAACTATAACCGGTAAAAATAGCAAAGCGCCTGCCTTTGTTTTTAGCCAGCATTGCCGCTGGAATAGCACCACAAGCGACACCTAAAATCATTACAGTAACCGGCAAGGTGGCTAACGAAGGATCACTTGCCATGCTCGTCGATAGAATGCCGCCAATGAAAACGATGACCGGAGAAGCTGCCATCACAAAAGGTTGTGCAATAAATAATAGCCAGATGTTCTTAGGTAGCGTGAAATGCCGCGAGAGGAAGAAGGCGCTAAGCATTAATAACGTTAGGGTAATAAATATATTTGATAACATGACTATTCTATTATAATAATTATTCTGCTCGTATCATAACGCATTATTTTTAGGTGAGAGAAAATAATTCATGTTGGTTTTATTATTCCAATGATAAACTGCTGTCGCTTTTACACTAGATCATCAATTTCTAAGGTTGTTATGAAATTTAGCCCGTTAGTCCAAGAATTAATTAATTCACTTAAATGCTTACCAGGCGTTGGTGCTAAATCAGCGCAGCGAATGGCGTTTCATTTACTCGAGCGTAATCGTATTGGCGGGGCTAAATTGGCAGGAACGTTAAAAGTAGCCATGGAAAATATTGGTCATTGCTCACAATGCCGTAATTTCACTGAAGACGAAACTTGTGATATTTGCCTAAATCCGAAACGACACATTAACGAGCAACTATGTATTGTTGAAAGTCCCGGTGATGTTATGGCTATTGAGCAAACCGGTGAGTTTCAAGGAAGGTACTTTATTTTAATGGGACACTTATCGCCACTTGATGGTATTGGCCCGGATGATTTAGGTTTGGATATTTTAGCGCAGCAGTTAGCTAGCGATCAGTTTAAAGAAGTAATATTAGCTACAAACCCAACGGTAGAAGGGGAAGCAACGGCACACTTTATAGCTGAACTTGCTAAAAAATACAAAGTAGAAATTTCACGTATTGCCCATGGCGTTCCTGTTGGAGGAGAGCTTGAATATGTTGATGGTAATACTTTGTCACATGCACTGTCTGGACGTAAAAACTACTCGACCTAATTTCGCTATTTCTAACGTTAGCGAAGTGTGAACAAGTGATTTTCAGATATATAAGCTAGCACTATGCCTGGTTTTTTGTGAAATAATAGTCGTTATCGATGCTTTAGTATCAGCGTTATATCTTTTTGGTTTTACGCTAAGGCTTACTCAAAAAGACTAAGTCACTTTGGTAATCGTACATCCGATGAAAACTGATTTTATTTTGGTCTTTACTAATATCAAAATAGCGTAATGGTAAGTTATTTTCTTGAGGTACTGTTATTAATGTTGTGGTTTGTTCTGTACTAAGTTTGAAGTGCTTTATTTGATAACTGCTACTTGTGCTCTCTTGCCAATAGATACCGTCATCGAATGCGACTACACTTCCCCAGGCGCTTGATGTTACAGTCGCTTCTAATAGCTTCTCTGCTCCTGATATCCGATCTAATTGCCACAATCCTGACTTCAATTTTAGTAGATAGAAATAACGACCATCGGGACTCGCCGTTACGCTTATTGCCCCTAAATTAATGATTTTTTCTCTGTACCCGTATTGATATCATAGCGGGATATTTTTGGCCCCATCTCGCTCATTCGGGCAAACAAAACGCCATTTCCTTGGCTATCCCATACCGGGTAATTTACTTGCTCTTCGTCTTTGTTTAGAGGAAGCTCGAATACTGAGCTATCTTTTAAGGTATAAATAAAAACTTTACTGTTATTAAGCATGACTAAAATTCTGGATGCGTCTGATGACCAGCGAAAGTCAATGATATCCCCAGAAGAAATATATTCATGAGTGATGGGGCGTTCAGTGCCTTTGGTTGAAATCCATAATTGATGTTTGCCCTTTCGGTTAGAGATGAATGCGTAGCGTTTCTGATCGGCAGAGTACTGATGTAGATAATCAAAGTAGTTGGAAGCTAATAAAGGAGTACTCATCTCAACGTAATCAATATTATTGTCATTTTTTGCTAGCCGTGCCGAGTTCGTGGTTTGATAAACATTTGACTCTATAGATGATTGCACTATAGCAATTACCCCGCTAATGGGGCTGACAACAGGCTGACTAAACATCATGTTGGCTTGATAGATATTTTTCTTATCTCCGTTTTTTTTAGCAATTGATATGCTGCCGTACAAGGTATCTGTGATTAATAGTCGTTCTTCATCATTGAGCCAAGCGAATTCACTAAAAGGAGTCAGGCCGGTAAGCCAGTTTAAGCTAGTTTTTTCTAGTATAGAAAATTCATTAATATCAAGTTCAAAGCGGCCAGGGTGACGCTCAAGCATAGCGATGGTTTTTTTATTTGGTGAAACTGAAAAAGCGAAGGGGTAATGACCTTTGACTTCTCTGCGATATAACGAGTTAAGATCCAACCTGTATAGCTTGTGCTCCCCCATAGTCTCTATATTACGATCCGAAAATAACAGTTGGTCATCATTGAGCCAATGAATTTTTCCTTGGTTGTTATAACCACAGTTAGCAACCTTTTTACCTTTAGTGATAGTGTTTGGATAGATAAACTGGCTGACATATAAGTGACATATATCCTCACTTTTATGGAAGTACGCGATTTTACTGCCGTCTGGGGAGAAGGCTGGGGCTAATTCATCACCAATGAAATCTGATATCGCCACACTTATTTGTTGTTTAAGAGAATAGATGGATAAATTAAAGTTAGAGGATTTATTCTTGCGTTTGCTGTATATCAGAAATTGGCCATCAGGAGAGAAGTTTGGATCCCTCTCTATATCAGCCCCAAAAGTTACCGGTGAGAATTTATTATAAGTAAGCTCTTGATTTGGCTGTTTTTGCCAAAAAATGAGTGCTAAGAATGCTAACAAAATGAGTGACAAAATTACTGCCACGACTTTAATCCCCGATGATTTGTTTTTTGTTACCTGTGGCGTGAATTCAGCAGTACCTGTGTTGTTGGTATTTTGATAAATACTTTGCTGGGTAACTTCTGGCTTAATCAATACCGAGTGAGGGGGGTCTAATTCATCCTTACTTAACTCCTGCACTGTAGCAATGAGCTGATAGCCCTTTTTTATACGAGTTATTATATATTGGGGCTCTTTAGCATCATCTTCTAATGCTAAACGTAACATGCCAACAGTTTTGGTTAAGGTATTCTCGTTAACAAAAAGGTTTTTCCAAAGTTTGTCTAATAGTTCAGCACGACTGATCACTTGCCCTTGATGTTCGGCTAGAAATATTAATAGCGCCATACATTGCGGCTCGATACTTTTTGTGTGTTTACCTTTGATCAAGCAATTTTGCCAAGGCAATACCTGCCATTCGCCAATTTTAAGCATTATCTTTGTATTCGAAGAGACTAGGATTTCATTGTTATTCAATTTTCAATACCGTTTCTTGTTGTTTTTATAATTTATAACTAGTTGTTTTTAATTGCGAATACATTGTTTTTTAAGCATTTCACCTTAACTTCATTCCAATTTCATCTGTTTTTCATGTCGAAGGAATGATTAGGCGATATCTTCCAATCACAAACAACATCATGTTAACAAGAAATCTTTTCTTAAAGGAATAGTTATGAAAATTAAATATATTAAACGCACGGTATTCGCTGCAGTTTTAATGAGTAGCGCAGTGCTTGGTTATTTATTATATGAGCCAGAAATTTATAGCCTAGATTGGCAACCATTACCAAAAATAGAGGTAACTAAAGGACAAAGCCAGCAATTCGAGTCTGGCTTTGAGCAAGAAATAGTAAAAGCACAGGAGCTTATCCAGCAAGGATTAAGCGATTTAGGCTCTCCAGGAATTTCGATTGCGGTTGGTATCAAGGGTAAAAAGGTATGGGCAGCCGCTTATGGTTTATCAGATATTGAAACTAAAAAGCCAATAACACTAGGTTCTCAATTTAGAATTGGCAGCACTTCAAAGGCCGTAACCTCATTAGCTCTCGGTAAGCTATTAGAGCTAAATCTACTGCAATTAGACGATAATATTGAGGTTTATCTACCAGATTTACCTAAAGCTCTACATGGAATAACTATTCGACAATTAGCGAGTCATCAGTCGGGTATTAGAAACTATGGCAGCTGTTTCTGTTTACCCATGCCTGAATATTATAATAACGATACGTATACCTCCGTATCTGATGCACTCGCAGTATTTATAAACGATAAACTAGAGTTTCAACCGGGTAGTAAATTCTCCTACAGCAGTTATAACTACACGTTACTAAGTGCAGTGATGGAGCAGGCTGCTAAACAACCTTTTTTAGATCTGATGAACAGCCAAGTTTTTGAGCCTTTGAAAATGAACCTGACGGCAGCAGATGCAAAGGGTGTGAACATTCCTAACCAAGTGAGCTTTTATAATGTCGGATATGGGCATTACCAACTAAGCTATGACGTTGATAACAGTAATAAGTGGGCAGGAGGTGGTTTCCTATCGACCCCTAGCGACTTAGTACAAATGACGAATCAACTACTCAGTGGTAAGTACTTGCAAAAAAGTACATTAGCCACCTTATTCGAACCACAAAAGTTGAACAATGGTGAGGTGAATATACAAAACTATGCTTTAGGCTGGCGCCATTCTATTCGTAAAAAAACTTTGGCAGGTAAAAGCAGCGTACATTACATTCATCATGGGGGAAGAGCGGCTGGTAGCAGCTCATTACTTATTATGTTTCCTGAATATGAGTTAGTTGTATCCGTTCTTATTAATAGTAGTGTCGGGAATTATGGCGACTTATGGGATTTAACACTGGAAGTTGCAACTCCTTTTTTGTCTGTGCTCGAGAGCAAAAAAAATGTTCAAGTGCTTTCGTTGCAAAATCACTAGATTAAGTAAAACGCCTTGTTCAATTTCTATATCGTTATTTAACTTGAAATAAGCTGAGTCGAGGGCTCATTGATAAGAGGTTTATTAAATTATTTCTGCAAGAAAGTTAACTTTCCCTTGAAATAATTTCTGCTAGCCCCACATGTTATCTATCAACGCGAATATCGTCTTTTCAATATTCGCTTTAAAACACAGATAAACCTAGGAAGTACTTCAAATGTCAGAAACAGGCCAAAAAGAAAATCATCAGTTTGCAACTGATAACGCTAAGTTACTCAAGTTAATGATCCACTCACTTTACTCAAACAAAGAAATTTTCTTACGTGAGTTAGTCTCAAACGCTGCCGATGCTGCTGACAAATTACGCTTTAAAGCACTTTCACAAGAAGGCTTATATGAAGGCGACGGAGATTTACGTGTACGCGTAAGCTGTAATAAAGAAAACAATACCCTTACTATTTCAGATAACGGTATTGGTATGACTCATGACCAAATTGTTGATCATTTAGGTACTATTGCAAAATCAGGAACAGCTGAGTTTTTCTCTCAACTTTCTGGCGATGAAGCTTCAGATTCACAATTAATCGGTCAGTTTGGTGTTGGCTTTTACTCTGCATTCATCGTAGCTGATTCGGTAACTGTACGTTCTCGTGCTGCAGGCGTTGATGCTTCTGAAGGCGTTGAATGGACGAGTGCTGGTGAAGGTGAATTCACAACAGCAAAAATTGAAAAGACAAACCGTGGTACCGATATTATTCTTCACTTAAAAGAAGAAGAAAGTGAATATGCTGATGATTGGCGCTTAAAGTCAATAGTTACTAAGTACTCTGATCACATTTCAGTTTCAGTTGAAATGCTAACGCCAGAAGTTCCTGCCGTTGACGCGGTTGCAGAAACAAAAGACGATGAAAACAATGTAACTTCGCCAGCTATTGAAGCACGCGATGCTGTTCCAGCGTTATGGGAACCAGTAAACAAAGCAACTGCACTTTGGACTCGTGAAAAATCAGAAGTTTCTGATGAAGAATACAAAGAATTCTACAAGCATGTTTCACATGACTTTGGCGACCCGCTTTTATGGGAACACAATAAAGTAGAAGGTAAAACTGAATATACTTCATTACTTTATATTCCGAGCAAAGCGCCGTTTGATATGCACAATCGTGAAAAACAGCATGGTTTAAAGCTTTTTGTACAGCGTGTTTTCATTATGGATGACGCTGAACAGTTCATGCCTACCTATTTACGTTTCGTTAAAGGTTTATTAGACTCTAATGATTTACCGCTAAACGTTTCTCGTGAGATTTTACAAGACAACAAAATTACACAAGCAATCCGTAAAGGTTGTACTAAACGTGTACTTAAGATGTTAGAAAAACTAGGTAAGAAAGATCAAGAACAATACCAAATTTTCTGGAATGAGTTCGGTCAAGTATTAAAAGAAGGCCCTGCTGAAGATCAGTCTAACAAAGAACAAATTGCTAAGTTATTACGTTTTGCTTCAACAGAAAATGATACTACCGTACAAAGTGTTTCAATTCCTGATTACGTAGAACGTATGAAAGAAGGGCAAGACAAAATTTATTATGTAGTTGCTGACAGCTTTGAAGCCGCTAAAAACAGTCCTCATTTAGAAGTATTCCGTAAAAAAGGCATAGAAGTGTTATTAATGTCTGACCGTATCGATGAATGGTTAGTAAGTCACTTAACAGAAGTTGACGGTAAGC